>ENA-OQVM01001179-OQVM01001179.1-marine-metagenome-genome-assembly--contig:-NODE-1179-length-35892-cov-3.564121_pt1 | contig 35892 bp, 34 predicted proteins | sample MGYA00237776_ERZ505498 | MGnify/ENA primary metagenome ERZ505498 (study PRJEB26159, sample SAMN06265151) | marine metagenome | isolation source: Helgoland LTER site | place: Germany:Helgoland, sampling...
ATGCCAATTTTGCTTAGCTCACTTGGGACGTCAACAATACACATTTCAGCCATTTCGTGTCTTAAGGGTATAAGCTCGATATTTGAATTACTTAAAAGCGTGTTCAACGTTGAGTAAGTGCAATTATAGACCTGCTTACTTGCCACCATTAAGGTTTCATCAAGCCCAAAATCAACTTCTAGTTCAATCAATTCATGCGCTGAGTTATATTTTGCCGCTCTAACACTATGATTAAACAAGGTATCCACGCCACTATTTTGTATGCGATCAAGCATCGTTTTTTTCAACTTAGTAGAGTTAAATGCAAACTCTTTCACTTTGAAAACAGCATCTATCATATTCTGCTGAACTAACTGATGTATTTTTGAGGACGCATTTTCATATGTAGCCCCTATACGATCACAGAATTTTTCGAATTGATTAGGCGTGACCATTCCTAGTCGATTAGAGATCATATAGTACTTATCAAAGTCCGTATCAATGCAGCCCTCAAACTCATCAACAAAGCGGTTGAATGATACTCGTGAGCGCAGGCCTGTTAGTAAGCTTCTAGGATAATGGTAACCATTATGTACGCGTGCTTGATTGTTATAGGATGCTTTTTGCATAGCATCACTCTCTTTTTCTACTAGCAAGACCGATTTATTTAGACCAGCGAAATACTCCGCCAAATATAACCCGAAGAAACCGCCTCCAATAATCGTAATATCTACTGTCTTATCCATACTTTATTTTATCGTTAATGCAACAACACCAAACACAATGAGTATAAAACCAGCGGCATTGATCATTGAGAGACTCTCCCCAAAAAAAACAACTGATGCAATTGCGACTAAGGCAATTGAACCACTGGTTAAAATTGGATGTGCCACGTTTAAAGGTAGGTACAGCAGTGCTACGGCGTAAAGAATAAACGCAATAACATAAAGGCTAATTCCTGAAATCAAAGGGAAATTACCAATGATTGATAATGGATTAGTAATTTGTATTGGAGCTACTTTTGATGTGACGGCTGCTTTTATTAAAACGCTAGCTGAAGCATTCGCCAACACACCTAAGATCAAAATCATCCATTTCATAATTAATAACCTAAATATACCTGTTCCATTACTTGGATTGATTGCTCAATCTCTTCCAGCGAAACTGTAGAATTAGTGGTTAACATTTCAATAGTCATCGGCATATCAGGCAAATGACTATGAATGGCTTTTGCAGCATCGTGATGAAATTTGTTATTAATATCAAGAGGCACTAATTGTGGCTCGCTAATATGAATATGTTGAATCCAAGGAGCTACTTCTGCAATGGTTTCATCGACAGCCTCATCGTTAATTTGCATAGCACCAATGTCTAGTTGCATGCCAATATGTTTATGATTAATTTTTCGCACAACCTCTACTGTTTCCAGGCTATTGGTCATGAAGTTAGCTTGATAACATATCGGGTTTGGCTCTAAGCACAAGACAACATCATGCTCCTGAGCTATATCACCTAGACGGCGAAAAAATTGAATCGCCTGCGCATCGGTTTCCGTATCACCTAAATGTCCGCGATCTCTATTTTTAGGTGATCCAAAAACAAGCTTTCTAGCGCCTAAAAGAGCACCTATGCGACAAATATGTGAAAGATGAAGCAAAAGTTTCTCTTGGATATCACTTGATCCGAAAACATTTAAACCTTGAGTTCCGAATAGTAATGACTGCATTCCAATAGGCGTAATGCCCTTTTCAGACCAAAATTCTTTTACTTTTAAAATAGCGCCCTGACTTGTTCGACAGGGATCATTAAAGTATTTTGGAGGTGCGATATCAATTTTGCTAATTTCATGAGCATTAAGTAATTCTGCTACTCGTTCATCAAGGGAGACATCCCAAGCAATATTAGAGATCGATATCATCGAGAACTTGTTTTCTTACTTTCTGACTGCGCATAACAACGAATTGCTAATAGTATTTCTTTTTTGGAGTACTGGTATGCATTACTCACTCCATATATCTGACCACATTCAGTTCTAAAGTCATAGATTGCAGGCTTAGCTACTGTTTGTTGTTTGAATTCCAGATTAAAACAGTGATTGGCCACTTCTTCGACAGTGATCGGCTCAGATGTTAAGTGTATTAGTGGGATTTTATGGTCTAACGCAATCTGAATATCCGACCATAAATTTACCATTGGATAAAATTGAAAGACGCCTCGACTATCAATCGCATCAAGATTATTTTGGTTTAGAAAATCGTAGATAACATTCTTCTTCAAGCCAGGGCCAACAAGACCTGGAAGCCTAACAATTAGGTGTGTATCGAAGTTATTTCTAACAAACTCTTCTAATTGGTATCGATGCAATCCATATGGATTTAAATTAGACGTCTCTATAGCTGTTGATTCGACGACCTTAATTGGGTCAGTAAAAACATCAACGGTACTAATTAGAATAAATTTTTTACACTTAACTGTCGTTAAATGAGAGATCAAGGACTGAATAGAGTGTTTGTCTTGCTCTGGCTCTTTATTTGCCATCCATTTGACCGCCGGCGCTCCAGCACATACCACTGTATCAAAGGATTTATTTTGAATATCTGAAATATTCGTCGATCGATATAGGTTCTGAAAGCTAGCCTGTTTTAATAGAGTGTTACCTACAAAGCCGGAAAAGCCAATTAATGCATTCTCGTTAGTCATAAATTAAATTCAGATCGAATCATCTTTAAACAGAGTGTTTATTAATCACTAATCAAAATAGTGAGCGTATTTCTTATAACGCTGACTTCTTACCGTAGCACATAGCCCTCAACGGATACATATCGTCTACTAAAAAATGGCAAAAAAAAGCCCGCCTTAGTTGCGGGCCTTAATATTAGCTAGATAGCTAGGTGACTACTTATGTACCACGTGACGCTTTCTTGCGCTCATGTTCTTTCAGGTAACGCTTGCGGATACGAATATTTAGCGGCGTAACTTCGACGATTTCATCATCATCGATAAACTCCAAAGCAGCTTCTAAGGTGAGCTTGATCGCTGGAGTTAAAACAATGTTTTCATCGGTGCCAGAAGCACGTACGTTTGTTAGCTGTTTACCCCTTAGCGCATTCACAGTTAGGTCGTTATCACGTGAATGGATACCAATCACCATACCTTCGTAAAGTTCTTGGGTCGGTGAAACCATTAAACGGCCACGCTCTTGCAGCATAAATAAGGCATAGCCCGCCGCTTTGCCCTGACCATTTGAGATCAATACACCACGATTACGTTGACCGATGCGAATAGGAATATAAGGACCATAGTGATCGAATACGTTATACAGCAAGCCATTACCGGAGGTCATGGTCAGAAATTCAGTACGGAAGCCGATTAGACCACGGGCTGGAATGATGTAATCCAAACGCACTCGACCTTTGCTGTCAGGTTCCATATTCTTCAAGTCACCACGGCGCTCACCTAACTGTTCCATAACCGCACCTTGATGAGCGGTTTCGATATCCAAGGTGAGCTGTTCGTAAGGCTCAGTCTTAACATCGTTTTCTTCACGGATAATCACTTCAGGTCGACCAACCGCCAGCTCATAGCCTTCACGACGCATGGTTTCGATTAAGACCGATAGATGGAGTTCACCACGACCCGATACGCGATATTTCTCAGCGTTTTCGGTCAATTCAACACGCAGGGCCACGTTGTGTTTAAGCTCTTGTTGTAGACGATCCCAAATATTACGGCTGGTGACGTACTTGCCTTCTTTACCTGAGAACGGCGAGCTATTCGCTTGGAAGGTCATGCTAATGGTCGGTTCGTCGACACTCAAGGCAGGTAGCGCTTCAACCGAACTTGGATGACAAACGGTATCGGAGATTGCGAGTGGATCAATGCCGCTAATAACGACAATGTCACCGGCACTGGCCTGTTCAACTTCAACCCGTTCTAGACCACTGAAGCCAAGGATCTGTAGGATTTTACCCTTACGTTGCTTACCGTCACGATCAATGATCCCAACTTGCATATTCGCCTTAACACTACCGCGCTTGATACGGCCAATACCAATAACACCGACGTAGCTATTATAGTCCAGCGTCGATATCTGCATTTGGAAAGGACCGTCTGCATCAACATCAGGTGCCTGGACCTTATCAATGATAGTTTCAAACAAAGGCGTCATATCACCTTCACGTACACTTTCATCAAGACCGGCATAACCATTGATACCTGAGGCATAAACTACCGGAAAATCTAATTGTTCATCGGTTGCACCTAGGCGATCGAATAGATCAAAGGTACGGTCTAGTACCCAGCTAGGACGTGCACCATCGCGATCGATCTTATTGATAACAACAATAGGCTTAAATCCCATCGCGAACGCTTTCTGTGTTACGAAGCGAGTCTGAGGCATTGGACCTTCAACGGCATCAACTAATAACAATACAGAGTCGACCATTGAGAGTACTCGTTCTACTTCACCACCAAAATCTGCGTGTCCTGGGGTGTCAACAATGTTGATTCGGTAATCATTCCATTTAATAGAGGTATTCTTCGATAAAATGGTGATCCCACGTTCTTTTTCTATATCGTTAGAGTCCATCACTCGTTCTTGAGGGACATTACGCATATCCAACGTGCCTGACTGTTGTAAAAGCTGATCGACCAATGTGGTCTTGCCATGGTCAACGTGAGCGATAATGGCGATATTACGGAGTTTTAAGGACACGGCTGTTCTCTAGGATATGAATGCACGGCGATTATACAGTGCAAACGCTGAATTGATAGCAGCAACGGGACTACTTTGCAGCTTAGTGATAATTACTGCCTGACTTTTAGGGCCACATTATTTACACTGTCGCTTAATAATATTCCTTTCACGGTAATTAACCGCTATCAAGCTGAACTTATTCACTGGTTTAGAGTGAGATCTCAAAGGTAATACTTAAGGAAGGCTCCACCACGAGAATACAATTATGCCAATGAAACATTTTAAGAATGCACAAAAACAAGAGGTTGCTTCACTCGGTATCGAAGGCATTAATGCCTTTTTGCAAGATACCGGTGCTTCAGACCATGCCCCAGCGCCAATTGCTTATGGCTTCTTCCGCATGGAAGCGGGTAATCCTTTGGAATACACCTATTCCTATGACGAGTGTAAAGTCATCCTAGAAGGTGAAATGACAATTGCAGAGGTCGATGGCGAAAGCTATGACGTTAGTGCAGGAGATGTGGTTTATTTCTCTAGAGGAACTAGCGTAGTCTTTTCATCAAAGACTAGTGGTCTCGGTTTTTACTGTGGTCAGCGCAAGCTAGGCGAACTGTAAGTTAAAGCGTCGGGTGAGTTGATTAAAGCAGCTCACCCAGCAGCTAAAAAGATACACCTATTTCAGGCTTAAAATCCTATATTTAAGCCCATCTTGATCCAAGACTCATCATCCAAGTCATCACGCTTCAGATTTTGCCCAGCCCAACTATGATGAAGGCCAAGCTCTAGGCTGGTGTTTGTCGAAATCAATGCCGAAAGCGCCATCCCTATCTCTGTGTGGTTAATGCCATCGTAACCGTCGCTAACGTAACCAAAATCATAGGAACGTAAAACATAGGGCGTGAGTTGATATCGGGACTCATCCTCGATCAGCTCAGAATGCAGAGAAAACTCTATATAGCCACTTTTCTGCTCACTGGCCCAAACATAGTCGATGCCGGGTTGAAGCCAGTGTAATGAGCTATAGCTAAGTCCAAAGCCAATTTCATTATCTCGATCTTCGTCACTAGCTTCATTCGGAAGGATTAAATGTGCGAGGCTTAGATAACCTTCTAGATCAGAGATTGAAAAGGCATACTCAGCATAAAGAGTAATCTCCTTATAATCTTCACTGTCACCTTTAGCTAGCCATAGGCCAAAGGAGAAGGCGTTATTGCTAAGGGTTAGGTCTATCGAGAATAAGCCACCTGAGTCAAGGTTATCAGCACCCTCCGTTACATACCGGCTATCCCAACTGGGGTTGATACTAAAATCAAGGACTTCATTGGACTGGCATGGAATGGCCATCATAAGAAAAATGATGCTGAAAAATATAATACTTATTTGCATATGCTATCTGATGGACTTCGGTTGAGCTAAATTTAAGAATAAATGATTATTGTACACAATATGGTTAAATTACTATCCAAGATAACAAATAAATAAGCCAAGCCTTTACTCTGAGACAAAGAAGCTTTAAAGGCTATTTTCGCTGTGCTTGACGCCATTCCCATGGTGGCATGAGATCAGTAGCAGACGTTTCCCATAACCCTAACAAATGAGCCCTAGCCTGTTGTTCAGCGTCGAATAGGGGTTTTGAGGTGGCATATCGTGTATAGACCCAAGCGTGACCCTGCTTGACCATTGTCAAATTTACCCATCGCTTATCAATATAAACATGGGCCACCCAACGTTTATAACGATCAATATCAGTCAGACGAATAGTAATATCACCAAAAGAAAGCAAGGCGCTTAAGGCCGCTGTAGATTCGAGACCATAAGCTTGCTCTTTTTCAGGTGTATCTATTTCAGCTAGCCGTATCCGTTCTTTCTTGCCATCGATTAATAGATGAATGGTATCGCCATCAACCACCTTAATCAGCTTCCCAGGAATATGCTCTGCAGCCGCTGGGACTGCATATAATAAGCACAAAAATACGATCGTCCTGATCATTGCTACTCCTTGTTTTTATTTCATCTCCTCAGCCTTCATAGATCGACTGAAGAAAACCCTTATTACAGATCACCGCATTAATCTTGCAATGGCAGCAGAATTTGCACCTTAACACCGCTTGCATCTTCCTCATTTTCTATGGCAATAGAGCCTTTATAGAATTCCGTAATAGTACGTGCAATATAGAGACCTAAACCCAGATGCAGACCTCTATCTTTTGATTCTGATCGCACACTGATCATGGAATCAAATAGACTTTGGCTGTTTTCATCGTCAATACATGGCCCTTTATTACTCACGACTATGCGTGCATAGCCTTTTATACGCTCCAATTGCACAACGACTTCTGTTTGCGGCAGTGCAAATTGAATAGCATTAGACACAACCTTATCTAACATCTGCGCGATATGATCTGGGCAGGCCGCAGTAAACAAGGCACTAGAAACCGGTATATGCCTGATTTTTTGTTCATCAAATGCAATTTGATAGCCCTGCACACAACCAGCAACTAATGAACTTAAATCAATACGTTCATTTTCTGCCGTCTGTAAACTCTGCTCTAAGCCTGAGGCTTCAGACATCTGATTCAAGATACGATTTAGACGATGGGTGCCCTCCAAGGCACGATCTACATACACCCGCGCATCGTCTTTTAGCTCACCCATAGCCAGTCTATCGAGTGAAGATCGAACCACGCTGATCGGTGTTCTAAACTCGTGTGATAAGCGCGCATTCATATTTTCAAGCGTTTGCGTATAACCGTGCAATCGTTTCACTAATGAAGAAAAGCTACGTGACAAATCACCTAGTTCATCACTATCCCCGCTACCCTCAAACGTAGTTTGAATCCGACCTTCATCATCAACTGCATTTTCGGTAGCCTTCTTTAGTTGCAAGATGCGGTGCGAGGTTTGCCGGGCAAACAGTAGAATAGCGATAGTCACAATCACGATGACCAACAAGATCATATCGAATAGTTCTTCTAAGGCTTGATTCCTCAGTGTCTCAATACTATGTGTAGTCTGCTCAGCCACCACCGCACCAATGACTTTTCCACCAACCCAGACAGGATGTGCTGCTAATAGCACCATCGCCTTATCATCAGGCGTGATATACCAGTCAGCAGCTGGCTGACCTAATAAGGCTTGATCAACCTGTTTGCCACCTAACTCAGTAACCGCTTCTAACTCATCGATAAAGTCTTTTTGTGGTGGGTTAAGGATCAATTGATAAAGTGGGTCCAAGACTTTTTCACGCAGGATAGGCAACCAGTCTTGGGACAAAACCTCTAGCTCTGAAGTGGGCGTTGCCAGTTGGCCTAAAGTACCAATCTTGGCTTGTACTCGCTGATATTGATCCAACACCCATATTCGGAGGTTTGCTCGATTCAAACCCTTGAGTATTTTTTCAATCTCAGGTGAAGAAGTCAGAAAGGTACCCAGACCTGAAACACTAAAGATATTTGAGGTGCCAATCAGCTGATGTAACGCTCTACTCGAGTTGTCGTCGACATCATAAAATGCAAAACCAAGCTTATCGCCAACCCAATCAGCAGGGATCCGTAGCTCTAAGTTAAAACCATCCCTTGTTTCACGCCAAGCACCTTGGATATTTGCTACCGGCTTAAGCGCTTCATAGGCCAGGGTTTTTACAGACAAACTATAGGCAGTTACCCAGCCTGAGGCATGTGGCGAGATAATATAACGCTGATAACCGCCCTCTTTGTTCACTAGACCGATTAAGAAACTATCATTCTGGTGTACCGCTAAGGCATTCTCATCACGATAAACCAAGGATTTATCAGGCACTTCAAAGATCGCATAAATATAATCTTGGTAACGCACCATACGATGAGTAAAAGGCTTTAACGGATCAGCCTTACCAGGCTGACTTAAGGCCTCACTATAGGCTAAAGCCGCGCCTGGGAATTGTTTCCAATCACGTAGTAAACCATCCAGTTGAATCGGCTGCTGCACTTCGATCGCATGCAGATCACGACCTTTCTGTACATTAGGCAATAGATTTAATTCAGGATTAAATAGCTCATCACGCTCATGCAAAGCGGTCGCGATTGCTTTTGCAGTACCTGATACAACTTGTTCTTGCCCCGCCCGCAAATATTCTTCCATATGCAGAACATATTGAAAGCACAACCAAGGAATAAGTAGAAATAAGAACGAAATAGACAGCAGTTTAGCCTGTAGGCTAAACCGTAACCGAGTCTTAGCTGGAGTCTTCATTCGTTACACACGCCAACGATAGCCCATGCCGTATACCGTTTCGATCGCATCAAATGTTGCATCAATACCAATGAATTTTTTACGAATGCGCTTGATATGGGAAGTGATCGTGCTGTCGTCTACGACCATTTTTGAATCATCCATCAGTTGCTCACGACTCTTAACATGACCAGGACGTTGTGCAATTGAATGTAACATCCAAAACTCAGTAACCGTTAAGCTTAGGTTTTGGCCTTGCCACTGCGCTCGCATTTGGCTTAGATCCAGTTCTAATTCTTGGCAACGTAAAATATCATCTTGTTTAGTGCGACTTTCTTGTCGTTCTAGTCGTCCAAATAAGGCTTCAATACGGGCCATTAAATGTGCCAGACTAATATCTTTACTCAGATAGTCATCAGCACCAAGACGCAAGCCACTGATAGTATCGATATCGCCATCCCTAGCAGTCAGAAAAATAATCGGCAGGCTTTGTGAAAGCCCTCTAATCTGCTGGCATAAACGGAAACCACCATCTAGCTCTAATTCTAGACCAATATCAATCAGCGCCAAATCAGGCAGCTTCTTCTCAAACTGCACCATTGCATCCATCCGATTGGAAAATTGCCAAACAACATAGCCATAATCTTGCAATAGACTGGTGTAGTTTTCTCGCAGGGCAATTTCATCCTCTACTACAGCGACTATGCGCGCGCTGGTTTCATTATCTTTTGGCATTAGCTTTAATTCGCAATCTGGTATTAATCTTTGACTTACCTAGTAATACCGCGAGCTGAGCAGAAATACCAGTAGCAAAATACAGCTGCCTTATTTTCGCCACAATTGATCTCTAGATTGCCTTTATTTGGCTCGAATGTTGTCGCAAAACTAACGCTTAATAAAGCCTGTTATTCGACTAAATCCATTTTGGAGAAAAGGTATCATGCAAACAAACCCAATTCGCTTTAAACAGGCAGTATTCAGTTTAATATTACTCTTTGGTTCAAATAGCTTGTTAAGCGCAAATGAGCTCAATCACAGCTCAACAGGTAATCTACAATTAAGTGGTGCAGGTATCGGTGCTAGTTTAGCCATCTTTGCTTTAGGTCCAGTTGGCATCATTCCTGGCGCCATCTTTGGTGTACTCACAACTGATAATATTGATAAGAACCATCAGCTCAGTATTCTAAAGGAACAACAGCAACATCATAGTCATCAATTAAGCCAAGTCTCTGATGAACGAGATACAGCTGAAAAAGCATTGCTTGAACTACAACAGAAACATAATTCCGCCTTAACCGAACTAAAACAGAGCGACAGCACCCTAGTCTCTCTTCAGCAACCAAGCTTCACCCTAAGCTCTCAAATCTTATTTCGTACCGCTGAGAGTCAAATAGAAGCGCATTACCATACTGAATTATCCTCCATAGCCAACCTGCTTAAAATCATGCCTCATTTACAAGTGATGATTGAAGCACATGCCGACGAGAAAGGTAGTGCCGAGGATAACTATGATTTATCTGTTGCACGGGCAAATGCCGTTTACTATTTCTTTGAGAATGCAGGAATTGATGCATCACGCCTAAGCCTAAAGGCTCTAGGTGAGGCCGAGCCTGTATTCAGTGAGTCCAGCCTAGAGAATGATGCCTATCATCGACGTGTCAGCATCCAAGTGAATAGCGCTACAGAGATGCTCACCAACCCAAGCCTATAAAGGTTGATTGTTATGCGAGGAATATAAGTAGGCTTGGTTAGAATTCAATACCTATGATCGTAACTCTAGCAATCTAGGGTTACGTACTGTACATTTTCCACCAGTCTTCATGCGATAGAGCCCTGATTCATCTGTGCCTTTAACGCAGAATATCGAAGATACTCAGCCGCATTTATCATAATCAGGAGTTTTCATGACAAAATTATATTCAATGCTACTTGTTCTAGCTTTAGCCTTCACATCAATGAGCAGCTTCGCTGATGGCCATGGCCACCATTCCTTATATAAGCGCATGGGTGGCGAACCAGTTGTGCGTGCAATTGTTGATGACATTTGGATCAACCATGGCAAAAATCCTATCGTTAAAAATCGTTTCATCAACACCAATGAAACTTACCTAAAAAAATTAGTGTTTGAGATTTTTGCAGTTGCAACTGGTGCAACTGATGTTGAGTACACAGGCAAAGACTTAAAGGCATCTCACGTCGGTATGAATATCAGTGAGATGGAGTTTAACGCAGTAGTAGATGACATCATGAATGCAATGGAATCAAACAAGGTCTCAAAACCACATCAAGGTGAAGTACTAGCGATCCTATGGGCTACACGCCCTGCTATCGTCAACACCAATGTAACTACAGACACACTAGTTAAATAGTTATAGCGTCATAATTAGGCTTGGTTAGCCTGCATAACCAAGCCTAACTTTATCTCCCAGCATCAATAGCTGACACCCCTGCCATAAGACAATAAACCCTTTAAGATCACTACTTACAAGGTACTTTGTAATTCAGCCGACAAAAGCACTATTTAAAAACTATAAACCGTTCCTTTGATAGCTACTTTTCAATTATTCTGGAGAGCTTATATTAATATATATTTTTAATTAATATAATATTACATGCGAATAAACTTAGTGAATTTGAACTCGGATTTAGTTTAACTTGATTCTATGAATATTGAATTCTTTCGAAGTTTAAGTAACGATAATCAACTAAGATGGTTTCCTCGGAAAGCGTTTGGCGTCGAGCTGATGTTTATTTTAGAGCAACTCGAAGAGCAAGAGTCAAGCAAAGGTATAGATGACACCTGGCTGCTGATTGAACACAATCGCCCACAAAAAAGTACTTTCAGTCTCTATGTGAATGAACTCCAAACAGAAGGTGTTATTGATATCATCCGTTCCAAACAGAAACGTAGCAGAAAGATACTGCGCCTTTCAAAGACCAGTAAAAATGCATTAATTGGTATGAAGGAACAATTCATTGATAGTGTACTAAACATTCATTTCTAGAAAAATCCACTGAACTTCCAGCATTTGTACGGGTCTCGTATGTATGACGGACTGTTTTCTTTGCTAAGGATTCCTTCCTTGCATTAAACTCCAGTCATACCACTATAGTTATTTGCTAACTATCCACTCCATTATGAACTTTGAGAGATTTTATCTGGTGACGGCATGGAATTAGATCTAGATACTGGCCGACTATTCGTGTTTTTGGGGGGACTCTTCATCTTTTTAAGCCTTGAATCGATAGTCCCCAAACGACAGTGGCTACGCAGCAGGACACGGCGCCTAAGGTTCCATCTAGTGCTAGCACTCTTAAACACCGTATTAGTACGCACCTTTCTCTATGTACCCTTTTTACTGTGGGTGGTCTATGTAGAGCAACAAGGTTGGGGTATTTCACGCTGGCTAGGTCTTAATGACTGGCTAGAGCTTGGACTATCACTACTTATATTGGACCTTTTTGATTATTTCTGGCACCGCGCTAACCATAGTTTCGGCTTTCTCTGGCGCTTCCATAAAGCACATCACAGTGATACCGAGATGGATGTAAGCACTGCTTTACGCTTCCATCCAGGAGAACTCATTTTATCATCCATAGCGAAAGCGATATGGGTCTTAATCTGGGGTCCTACTGCTATCGCATGGTTTGTTTTTGAAGCCTTAATAAGTCTCTGCGCTCAGTTCCATCATAGCAATATCGACTTGCCTGATTTTTTAGAAAAGCCAGTCGCTAAAATCATCGTAACACCCCGCTTCCACACCTCGCACCATATTGTCGAGCGCCATTACGGACACGCTAATTTCTCAACCATTTTTAGCTTCTGGGATAATTTATTTGGAAGTTATTGCCAGTTCAATTTCCCACCACATCGTGAATTGGCAACCGATGCAATTGGCTTGCCCGAAAAACGTGAATTAGCTTTTTCGTTACGTGCTTGGGTTACAGAACCTTTTAGCAGACGCAATTTGCGAATTGAAGACGATTAGGTTAAAAAAGAATACTCTATCGATACTATTTTTTTATCATAGTAAAAAAAACCATCTCTTGAGGAGACTTAATATGAAAATATTTCTAAGCTTATTACTATTATTTCCATTGATTACCACCGCTTATTCAGCAGAGCATGGCGGTAAAGAAATGAAGGCTAAAGCTGAAGAGCATGGCGGTAAAGAAATGAAGGCTAAAGCTGAAGAGCATGGCGGTAAAGAAATGAAGGCCAAAGCTAAAGAGCATGGCGGTAAAGAAATGAAGGCCAAGGCTAAAGAGCATGGCGGTAAAGAAATGAAGGCCAAGGCTAAAGAGCATGGTGGTAAAGAAATGAAGGCCAAGGCTAAAGAGCATGGCGGTAAAGAAATGAAGGCCAAGGCTAAAGAGCATGGCGGTAAGGCCTTAAAGGATTAAGCATAGGGATCTATTTATGACTACGCATAGAAAATCCCGCTTTATCAATGCGTTAGCAACAGGGTTAGTTACTTTTGTACTAACCCTATATTGCTCGCTAAGTGCCACCGCCGAAGAGCCTGCCGAAGCTACCTCATATTATGCTGAAGACATTAAGTCGAGCATGACGCAGCACATCAAAACGAAGGCCGGTGCCAATGGCATCTTTCAACTTCGAGATGATAAGACCGGTGAAGTGTTACAACTTAAATTTGTACAGATTCACGATCCAGTACGTCAGATTGGCAGCGATATTTATTTTGCCTGCACCGACTTTCATGTAGTTGGTGAGCCCAAGAAATTATATGACTTAGACTTCTGGATGAATGACAAGACTGGTGAATTAAAGGTCTATGAATCTAAAGTCCATAAAGAACCTAAGTGGTCCCTACTCTACGGTTGGTATAAGCAACCACGCTATACTTTTGTTAACGATCAGGTTGAATATCTGTATTAATCTGTAAGGTTTTCATCGGCGCGACCGTAACGATCTTCATAACGGATAATATCGTCTTCACCCAAGTAACCACCAGACTGCACTTCTATAATCTCTAAGGGTAATTCACCAGGGTTGCCCAACTGATGCAGTTCGCCTAAGGGAATGTAAGTCGACTCATTAACCTCTAGTAACTGTGTAGTATCACCACAGCGCACCTCTGCTATGCCTTTAACCACGATCCAGTGCTCAGCCCTATGTTGATGTCGCTGCAGACTTAGCTTCTGCCCCGGTTTAACTGTAATACGCTTTACCTGATACTGATGCCCAGCATCAATCGAATCATATTTACCCCAAGGACGATAGACTTCACGGTGGTTGATATGTTCTTGACGTCCAGCTAGCTTGATCTGCTCAACAATTTTCTTCACTTCCTGCACTTGATCTTTATGTGCCACCAAAAGTGCATCTTTGGTATCGACAATAATTAACTTATCTACACCTAGGGTACTAATCAATCGCTCTTCAGAAAAAACAAAGCTGTTAGTTGTATTCTCAACAATGGCATCACCTTTAATCACATTGTTATTAGCATCTTTTTCTTGCACTTCCCATAGACTGGACCAACTACCGACATCACTCCAGCCGGCATCTAAAGGAATAACAACGGCGCGATCAGTTTTCTCCATCACTGCATAATCGATAGAGTCTTCTGGGCAAGCAGCAAATGCCTCTGCATCAATCCGCATAAAATCTAAATCTTTACTAACGCTAGATATCGCCTGTTTACAGGCATTCAGGATCTCAGGGGAATTTTTTTCTAGCTCTTCAATATAACGATCGGCACGAAACATAAACATGCCACTATTCCAGTAAAATTTGTTACTGGCATAGTAGGCATTTGCAGTCACCTGGTTCGGTTTTTCAACAAAAGCCTGCACTGGCAATCCCTCAGCACAACCATCAACCGCTTGATTCCCTGCTTGAATATAACCATAAGCCGTTGCCGCGTAGGTCGGTGTTATCCCAAATGTAACTAAATAGCCCTTCTCCGCATGTCCCTGTGCTGCTGCAACCGCTTTCTGGAACGCCTGCGTGTCTTCAATCCGATGATCCGCTGCCAGCACTAACATCACACTATCGCCCTTAGCTTGAGCCATTAAGTCTAAAGCAGCCAACGCGATCGCAGGTGCCGTATTGCGCCCTACAGGCTCCAATATAATCTGCGGCACCACCTGCTCGATCTCACGCATCTGTTCCGCTACAAGGAACCTATGCTCCTCATTACAGATGATATGGAGGTCCGCCAGTTCTAAGCCGTCTAAACGGCCTACCGTTTCTTGCAACATCGATTCTGATGAGCACAGCGGCAGGAATTGTTTCGGATGTAAGGTTCTAGAAAGTGGCCACAGGCGTGTACCTGAGCCACCACAGAGAATTACCGGGGTAATCATGATTAATCTCGCATAATGAATCGCTAGCAAGCCATGGCTATTCGCCAGGCAATTGCGATAAAACACTACGCGGAAATAGACGAAAAATCTATTAAACAGCGTAAAATGAATGACGTATGCTAGGACTTAAATACAAACAAAGACCTCGCCCTTAGCGATAATTGCGCTACAGTCGATAATCATCAGCAGAAAATACAAAAAAATGACCCAAGACACCCGATTCATTGATATTGAAACCAAGCTAGCCTACCAAGAAGATTTGCTACAAGAGCTGAATCAAGTCGTTATTAAGATGCAGCAACAGATCGATAAATTGGAGCTACGGAATCAAATGCTGAGAGATAATCTCAAACAGATCGAAGCCTCACTACCTGGTGAAAGCAATCCTAACGAACAGCCACCACACTATTAGTTCTACCTGCAAAACAGGATTTTAATTGTGTTATCCGGAAAATTGCTTAAACAATCGACACTTCTGAGCAGATAAAAAAATATATTCGACAACATATCGTGAATCCTGCCTATTTATTGGTCGATCGGGCCGAACTGTGATTGACAGGCGGCACTAAATCAATACAATACAACGTCACTTTTCGAGTGCGGGAATAGCTCAGCTGGTAGAGCGCAACCTTGCCAAGGTTGAGGTCGCGAGTTCGAATCTCGTTTCCCGCTCCAATCACTCACTAGCCCTTTCGGGCTGCCATTCACGCTAATCCATTTAGTGTCCATCTTTACTTACTGGACCTAAACATTAATGTGATTGTGGTAGGAGAAAAGCATAACGATACCAGGCTATACTTTAGCTGTAGTTTCGTTAGAAGATAAAGCACGAGATTTCTCGTGGACCCAAAGAAAGTTTGGGATGTACCAAGTGATTTTAAGCAACATACTGGCGAGTTGGCAGAGTGGTGATGCAGAGGCCTGCAAAGCCTTGTACAGCGGTTCGATTCCGCTACTCGCCTCCATACTTGAAATCATACCCACCTTTAGCCCGGGTGGCGGAATTGGTAGACGCAAGGGACTTAAAATCCCTCGCCTTCACGGGCGTGCCGGTTCGATTCCGGCCCCGGGCACCATTAAGTAAACGTGTTACTTCCTTATCGTACTGATTGGCTTAGATTTTTCTTAAGTAGGAAGACAAGTACGCATCCAAACTACATGCTCACTAAGCGTGGCATCTACTATTTTTCACGACTGGTACCGTCTGCTGTTTGCCATCATTACAGCCAGTCAGAATCGTACAGCCTTCAAAAAACCCTTCGACTAGAAAAGCGACCTAAAAACAGCATGCATTCTCACACTATGCTTAGAGGGTTACTGGCATATGCTAGGCCTATCCTCAATTAAATATGTCCGATCTTGTCTTCGCTCAGAAAGATTTAGTTTATAACCTACTTCTTCATTTATTTTTTCGGCAATTTGTCGTTCGCCTGAACTGGCATATTTTTCGTCCCACTCTGCCAGTACCTGTTTCATATACCGATGCCACAGGGGTGGGATTAATGTAAGTACAAACAAAGGCAGATATCCTTTCCCTATATTTGGCGCGCCTAGGTTTTTTAATTTCCAGAATTCAATTTCACCACGGGCATGATGATCTGAGTGACGGCCTATTCCAAAAAATAAAACGTCTGAGAAAGCAGTTGTGGTACACCATGAGTGCCGAGGCTCAAAGGGTTTCTCCTCTTCACGTATCAGGCCATAATGTTCCAGATAATTTAACGCTTCTAACTCAAAATTTGGAATGACCCAAAGATAAAGAAGCACAGCTAGAGCTATCCATCCACCTGCGAACCAGAACAAAACAAGCACCGGCACACTCATTAGGTACCCACGTATCCAACTGTTTCGAAAAGACAGGTATGAGTAACCTGAATGGGTAAGACGATCTTTTTCAAACTTGAATAGATACTTGGACTGACCATAGTAAGAAAGGATGAAGTGCGTAAATACATTTCGACCTCTTGGTGGAGTTGCGGGATCCTTGTCTAATCCAAGGTTAAGGTGATGATCGTAGATGTGGGCATAAGGGAAATGAGCAGCCCCCACGAATCCCATCATCCAGCGTGCAATGACAAAGCTTAGACCGTCTCTATGCCCGATCTCATGCCAAATACTTATAGCCAGCCCTAACCAAACGGCTACCGACATCATTGCGCCATTAAGCTCTAATCCTGTCGTTCCACGCTGTAATGTAAGCCCAATGATCTCTACAAATTGAACTGGGACGCCGGTGACATATTCATGCACTCGCCATGCAATGACCAAAAAAAGTAAGATATTGATGGGTACTGCAATGTATAGAAAACTGTTGAGCAACAACGGATAGCTTAGTGAGGCATCATTTTTATCATGACTGATACCAGTGGCCTGCGAACTAACAACCGTATCAGTAACGATCGCAGTTACTAGTAACACAAGTCCTGTCCAAACCCATACGCCACCCAAAACAACCCCAAACAATGTTACGAGTAGCGATATAGGCAAGACTAAATATTTTAGATTAAGCAATGTTTTCTTCATTAATATGTCCCTCTGTTATAAAAAAGAACACCGATACTGGTAAGTAGTTGTACTACTAATACCGTCTTACACAATCATTATCTCTTCAACTTTCCATTTTATTTTTATGCACTCATGTCGATTCCAAGCATTTTAATAAGTTTGTAATATCCAATAAAAATGGCTATAAAAAAGATCAACATAATTGCCTCATGCTTAAAAGCATGTCGATGAAAGAAGTCTCTATCCTTATGACTAATAACATCCATAAGTTCATCACCAAATCTAATAGATAAAAAAGTACCTAGACCTGATAGCAAAATAACACTCCAATAGGGAAAGGGATTCGTAAGAATTGCATGCATGAGAATTGTAATTTTCGTTGTTTGATAATATTCAGCAAAATAGAGTAAGGCTACTATATTGATCGAAATTGCAATTACCCATACAGCAATTTCCGACAAAATCATTCGGATGCCAAATAAAATTCTAAGTGGAAAATCCAGTAAAAATCCAGCATCAGCAATCGGTGTGCAAAGTACGAAAAAAGACCATGTCAAAGCAGCCGCAATACCTCCCGTCTTCAAGTTATATTCAATGCTTAAATAAACAAAGTAGCCGCCCAAGAGCATGCAAAGCAGGAGAAATTTATATAACACCTGTTTCTTAGGGTGGCTTTCTTTTTCGCTCATGACATCACTCCCAATGCTAATCAACTATTTAAATCAGTCATTTAAGCAGACAATTGTATTTTACTAATATAAACGTTAATAACACTTTAACTTTCATGTTACTACGATAATCACCAGTAAACGTCAACAATACGGTTATATCAATCACATACGTTATAGGGTCAAAACTGAAATCTTTAACTAAACACATTGAATAGCATCACAAGCTCAGCCTTAGGGTTATAATGCTTTATTTATTAGCTCATACAGTCAGGTGCTATAGCTCACTACTAACATGAAGCCCAAGTGCTTAGTGATAGCGAGTAATAGGCCAGATAATGATATAGGACCGCTATGACCGCGTTTTTCAATACCGGCTTAACACAACAACAGTTTCTAAATGAGTATTGGCAGAAGAAGCCGCTGTTGATCCGACAAGCCTTTACCAATTTTCAGTCCACAATCACAGCAGATGATTTGATTGAACTGGCCTGTGAGCCTGATATTGAGTCTCGTTTAATTGAACAGAGCGAGCAGTCTGGCGATTGGCTACTCAAATCGGAGGGCTTATCAGAGCAAGACTTTGACAAGCTGCCCGCAACGCATTGGACGGTGTTGGTGCAGGATATCGACAAGCATCTACCCGAGTTACAGCCTGTTATTGATCCTTTTCGTTTCCTACCGGATTGGCGTCATGATGATCTAATGGCAAGTTATGCGCCCAAATCTGGCAGTGTTGGTGCGCATACTGATAGTTATGATGTGTTTTTATTACAGACCATGGGAACCCGCCGATGGCAAGTCAGTGATCAGCCAATATTGCAGCCTGAATTGATTGCAGGACTAGATCTGCAGATCTTAAAGACCTTTGATCCTGATCAATCCTGGGATTTAGCACCGGGAGATATGCTCTATGTGCCACCACACTTTGCACACCACGGTGTTGCGCTAGATGATTGCATCACGTTTTCTATTGGTTTTCGTGCACCGTCAAAGGTAGAGGTGCTGGATGCTGTGACTAATGCCTTATTAGAGGGCAACTTAGGACAGGGTCGTTATAGTGATCCTGAGCTGATAACGGCACAACATACGCATGAGATTAGTCAGCAGACAGTGACTAAAATAAAACAGCTATTACATGATGTGATTGATGAGGCTGATCCGCTGATTGCCTCTGCATTAGGTCGATTGGTAACTGACACTAAAAATAGTCTGATCGAGTTGGCAGAAGACAACAGCTCTGATTTACCAACAGCTGAAGAACTGACTGTACAGTTTAAACAGGGAAAGGTGCTTGAGCGTAATCTTTATTATCGTTTTGCTTGGACTAGAAACGATCAAACCAGCCAGCTTTTCTTTGCTGCTGAGGCCTATGATTTAAGCGATTATGAACACGCTATCCTGTTAACAGAAAAGACCTTACTAACAGAAGCGGAGTGGCGTTTATTGAGCCTGAATCCTCAATCTGTTGATGTACTTTGCGAGTTAATCGCCGAGGGTGGGTGGTTCTGGCAGGATTTGAGTTAGGTAGGGGGCAGCCTCAATCGATGTTTAATCGAGCTGGCAAGTAGCCCCCTACTCTTCTTTCAACTACTACTTATCAACCCAATCTATCTTCTGCAACAAAGTACTTAGGGTCTTCAATCACGTTTACTTCAACCAAGCTGCCTGCCTTGGTTAACAGCTTTCGGCAATCATCTGACAAGTGGACTAGGTGTAACGTCTTACCAGCATTGAGATAGCGCTCAGCCAGACTATCGATAGCCTCTAAGCCGGAATGATCAGCAACTCGTGATCTTGCGAAATCAATAACCACGTCATCATTATCACGTCGTGGATCAAAGCTCTCTAGAAACGAAGTGACCGAGCCAAAAAACAAGGGCCCCATCACTGCATAGACGGTTGAGCCTTTATGATCTTCACGCGCTTCAATTCGAATGTGTTTTGCATGTTCCCAAGCAAATACCAAGGCAGAGACAATCACACCAACGATCACTGCGATCGCTAGATCGGTCATTACAGTGACTGCTGATACTAATATCAAGATAAAGGCATCACTACGTGGCACTTTACTCAGGATACGGAAACTAGACCATTCAAAGGTACCAACGACAACAATGAACATGACGCCGATTAGGGCTGCCAATGGAATTATCTCGATCAAGGCTGAGCCGGCCAAGATGAAAAGCAGTAAAAATAAAGCGGCACTGATACCAGATAAACGCCCTTTACCACCTGAGTTCACATTGATCATACTTTGACCGATCATCGCGCAACCACCCATACCGCCAAAGAAACCAGTAACGGTATTAGCCACACCTTGGCCAATACATTCACGGTTTCCACGACCACGAGATTCAGTAAGCTCATCGATCAAACGCATGGTGAGTAAGGACTCAATCAAACCAATCGCTGCAAGAATTACCGCATATGGAAAGATAATGAAGAATGTATCTAAGGTATAAGGCACAGATGGAATATGGAAATCAGGTAAGCCACCTTTGATTGAGGCAATATCACCGACCACTTTAGTGTCTAGATTCAAACCTAATACCAAACCGGTCACCACCAAGATTGATACCAAGGAAGCAGGAACTGCAGTCGTTAGACGTGGTAGATAGCGAATGATCGACATCGTGACTAAGACTAATCCCAGTAGCAGCCATAATTGTTTGCCATGCAACCAGGCAATATCTAGAATTGAACCCTGCATGAAGGTGCTGTGTAACCAGCCTGCCTCCCCTGCTTCACCAAAGTGACTGAGTTGCGCCAGAAAAATGACAATAGCAAGACCGTTTACAAAACCTAGCATCACTGGGTAAGGCACCATACGGATGAACTTACCTAGCTTTAAAATCCCTGCCGTAATTTGTAATATTCCCATCAAAACGACGGTAATAAAGAGGTATTCAACGCCATGCTCGGCCACCAATGCGACCATAACAACCGCTAAGGCACCAGTAGCACCACTGATCATGCCCGGACGACCGCCTATACAGGCCGTAATCAAACCCACCATGAAGGCTGCATATAATCCAACTAATGGCTCAACACCCGCTACAAATGCAAATGCGACCGCTTCAGGCACCAAGGCCAGGGCAACCGTTAAACCTGATAACAGATCATTCTTATAACTGGCTAACTGGGTCAGTTGGAAATTAGACATAAACGGATCTCAAACGAATTATCGACAAGTCATTTACCAGGGTGATTAAACACTCGCTCGGTAAATGATCAGAATTTATGGTGATAAGCCCTTAGTTTAAGGAGCTATTTGTAAAATAAAGGCGGCATTATACGGTTAAAGCTTAGGACTGTCCTACGTTAAAGCTTGATATAACGCAGTTTAATGGAGATTAGCTAGGCTTATTATCACTTAAAGCTGCCCGCAAATAATCAACCATCGACCAGACTGTGAGTACGGCAGCAATATCTAGTAACCATTTGCCAATTTCGAAGATAGGCAGGCCCCACAACGGTTGCGCCCACAGCAGAAAGATAATCGAGATGATCTGCAGTGTCGTTTTTAACTTACCCATATAGGAGACAGCAACGATTCCTCGACGCCCCATCTCAGCCATCCATTCACGCAAGGCAGAGACGGTGATTTCACGGCCAACGATAATCAGTGCAGGGATTAGAATATGTACCTCTGGATGACGGAATAAGATTAAGAACAAAGCAGTCGCCACAATAAGCTTGTCTGCTACCGGATCAAGGAATGCACCAAATGCTGACTGTTGATTAAGCTTGCGTGCCAGATAGCCATCCAGCCAATCGGTAAGACCAGCTAGAATGAATAATAAGGCCGATATTGGCATCGCTAACGGATGATCAGACAGATAGATCACTACCAACAAAGGCAACATCGCAATACGCATTAGCGTCAATACATTAGGGATATTAATAATCATTATTCTGCTTAATCACCGTTCAATGTCTCATGTATCAGCTGCGCCAGTTGCTTACTAATCCCTGGCACCTTAAATAATTCTTGTTCACTTGCGCGATTTATACCACGCATGCCACCAAAATGTTTCAACAGGCTCTGACGGCGCTTCGGGCCAAGACCCGCAATACTCTCTAAAGGTGACATTGTACGGGACTTGTCGCGTCGATTGCGATGAGAAGTAATGGCAAAGCGATGGGCTTCATCTCGAATTTGTTGGATCAGATGTAAGGCTGCAGAATCTGCTGGCAATAGGATCGGCTGCTTACTATCTGGCGTGAATAATTGTTCCATACCGGGACGACGTTCCACCCCTTTCGCTACGCCAACTAATAACACCTCGGTAATTTGTAACTCCTCCATTACATCTGCGGCTTGACTGAGTTGACCTTTACCACCGTCAATAAACAGAATATCAGGCATCTTCGCCTCACCTTTCTTTAAGCGCGTATAACGCCTGCTTAACGCTTGATGCATAGCCGCATAATCATCACCCGGTGTAATCCCTTCGATATTAAATTTTCGATATTCCTGTTTACTCGGGCCTTCACGATCAAAAACAACACAGGATGCCACCGCTAACTCACCCTGCGTGTGACTGATATCAAAGCATTCCATCCGTTGGATCTGCGTATCAAAGCTAAATGCTTCTTCTAAGGCCTGATAACGCTGCTTCATACCGGTCTGACTCGCCAAACGAGACTCAAAGGCCATAGATACATTCTTATTTGCAAAGTCTAACCAGCGCGCACGTGTGCCCCTTACTGAACCAGTGATCTTCACTTTGGCTTCCCGCTGTGTACTCAGCATCTCAGCCAATACCTCATGCTCTGCAGGTAGCACGGTGGCAATAATCTCTTCTGGTGGCCGGCGCTGTAGATAATACTGCCCAATAAAGCCAGCTAATAATTCTTCTTGAGTACAGTCCTGCGGTACTTTTGGGAAGTAAGTCTGGTTACCGAGGTTCATCTTATTGCGTACTCGAAAAACCTGTACGCAGGCAAGTGCAGTATTCATCTTGCAAGTGATGATGTCGCAATCACCAGATAGCTCACTGACATACTGTTGCTGTGAGACCTGTCGTAAGGAATCAATTTGATCTCTAAGCTTAGCCGCTTTCTCAAAGGCCAAGGCTTCAGATGCCTTTTCCATTTCAGCGACTAGATTCTGAGTAACTAGATCACTCTTACCCTGTAGAAATTTACGCGCATGATCGACATCCTCGGCATAATCAGCGGTAGAGATAAGATCGACACAGGGAGCAGTACAGCGTTCAATCTGATATTGCAGACAGGGTCTTGATCGGTTTTTAAAAAAGCTGTCATTACACTGACGCACCTTAAAGATCTTCTGTAATAGGCCTAATGTCTCTCTAACCGCGCCGACACTGGCATAGGGGCCAAAAAACTCACCCTGCTTTTTCTTCGCTCCACGATGAAAACTCAATCCCGGATAAGATTGCTGAGATGATAAGTACACATAGGGATAGGTCTTATCATCACGCAGTAAAATATTATATTTTGGTCGATGCTCTTTAATCAGGTTGTGTTCTAGCAGTAAGGCTTCCGCTTCGGTGTTTGTTATCGTCACCTGAATATTACGGATTAACCGCACCATCGACTGGATGCGTGTACTGATGTTGCTGCGATTGAAATAACTAGAGACGCGCTTCTTTAGATTTTTAGCCTTACCGATGTAGAGGATATGGTCATCCACATCCAACATCCGATAAACACCCGGTTGTTGCGTCAGGGTCTTTAGAAAACCCTCAGCGTCAAATTCTTTATTGCTCATACCGAGTCATTTGTTGTTTAAGACTATTAATTGCAAACCAGCCCATGTAGAGGTGGCCCATACTAAGCGTTGAGCTTAATCTTTATGGTAGCGAAAACAGCCGCAAATTGCTCGCTAGTCAAACGCTTAGTCTGTGTGTTGTAACGACTACAATGATAAGAATCTAGCAATTGAAACTGAGGCAACTGGTGTTCAGCGGCATGCGCAAAGGGATAATCCTTTTGTCGCAGGCCCAATGCTCGTATCACCGCTTCATGCGCAATACGTCCTAATGCCAAAACAATACCACCATCAACAAAATCATTAAGCTCTTGTTGCAGATACCGGTTACAGGTCTTAATTTCAGCTGGCGTTGGCTTGTTTTGTGGTGGCACACATTTCACGGCATTCGTAATGCGTGTGTTAATTAGGCTTAAATCATCATCACTAGCAACGGATGCTGCATGGCTGGAAAAACCAAATTGATGCAAGGTTTGATACAGCAGGATACCGGCATGATCACCAGTAAAAGGCCTACCGGTAGCATTGGCACCATGTAAACCTGGTGCTAAGCCAACAATAAGAAACTGTGCTTTTGGATCACCAAAGGCCGCTACTGGCTTACAGTAGTAGTCAGGAAACTTTTCTTTTTGAGTGGCAATGAATTCTGCCAGGCGAGGACAATCTTTGCAGTCTGTGGTGAATGACGAAGACACTGTAAGTTAGAACTTGAGTAACGCCGAGCCCCAAGTGAAACCGCCACCAAAGGCCTCTAGGATAACTGAATCGTCCTTCTTAATGCGGCCATCACGCACCGCAGTATCTAGTGCTAGAGGGACCGATGCAGCCGATGTATTACCATGTGTATCTACAGTTACAACAACCTTATCCATAGGCAGTTTTAGCTTGCGGGCGGTTGCCGTAATAATGCGTGTGTTTGCTTGATGTGGGACTAACCAATCAATATCTTCTTTTGCAAAATTGTTTGCTGCCAACGTCTCATCTGCAATACGTCCTAGTGTATTGACTGCCATCTTAAAGACTTCATTACCCTTCATACAGATATGGGCTTCAATTTTCTGTGCGTCGCTGGTATCGGATGGTCGCACGTTAGGCACATGCAGTAATTCTTCGTAACGACCATCGGCATGTAAATGAGTGGACAAGATTCCTGGCTCATCACTCTCTTCTAAGATAACCGCACCAGCACCATCGGCAAATAACACGCAGGTTGTGCGGTCGGTCCAATCAACAATTCGTGAGAGTGTTTCAGCACCGATAACCAAGGCAGTTTTTGCCATACCGGAGCGGATAAAACTATTCGCAGTAGCTAGGGCATAAACGAATCCAGTGCAGACTGCTTGCACATCAAACGCCGGACAACCATGGATACCCAATTGCTGTTGGACCAAACATGCCGTGCTAGGAAAGATTTTAGCTGGGGTAGTCGTAGCGACAATAATAAGATCAATATCTTCAGCATTCTTACCTGCCATCTGCATCGCGAGACGGGCTGCTTTAGCCCCTAGATCAGCGGTGGTTTCTCCTTCAGCTGCAATATGTCTTTGCTTAATGCCCGTACGTTCTTGAATCCACTCGTCGGTAGTATCAACCATTTCCTCTAGGTCATGATTCGTCAGGATGCGCTTAGGGAGATAGCCACCGGTTCCAGTAATGCGTGAAAACTTCATATTAATATTTGGCTACCTTAGAGGAGAAATCGCTCGAGCTGGTTATCAATTAATGTTGGCACACCCTTTTTCGCTTCTAAATGAGCCAGCGAAATGGCATGAGCAAATGAGAACGCATCGGCGCCACCATGACTTTTAATAACGATCCCACGCAAACCTAATAGACTAGCACCGTTATAACGTCTAGGGTCGATTTGACCCTTAAAATTCTTTAACGCAGGTAGCGATAGGAAACCTGCAATTTTAGTGAATATGTTTTGATTAAAGGCCTGACGCCCGTAGTTTGATATCAGTCGCGCGACACCTTCTGTCGTTTTCAAGGCTACGTTACCGACAAACCCATCACAGACTACGACATCCACATCACCACAAAAAATATCGTCTCCTTCAACAAACCCAATATAATTTAGCGCACTATTTTCTAGCAATTTGTTTGCCGATTTGACAACCTCATTACCTTTAATAGCTTCAGAGCCTACATTAAGTAAACCCACTTTAGGTTCAGCAATATCCTCGACCACACCAGCAAGCACTGAGCCCATAACTGCAAATTGAAATAGATTATCTGCAGAGCAATCAACATTAGCACCTAGGTCTAACATATGTGTGTGACCTTTGATTGCAGGCAATGTGCTATTAATTGCGGGTCGATCGATACCGAGTAAGGTATGCAGAACATAGCGAGCGGTTGCCATTAAGGCACCGGTATTACCTGCACTGACACAGGCATCTGCACGGTTATCTTTGACCATATTAATGGCCACGCGCATAGAAGAGTCTTTTTTTGAACGTAGGGCTTGTGCAGGCGGTTCATCCATTGCGACCACTTGAGTACTGTGTTGAATCTCAATGCGGCTTAATTGATCGGCCGTCGCTGCTTTTAGCTCTTGCTCGATGCGTGCACTATCCCCCACTAGGATCAACTTCAGATCATCATGCTGATCAAGTGAGGAAAGTGCAGCTGGAATAACAACACTTGGGCCATGATCACCACCCATTGCATCAAGAGCAATCATTGTAGCCATAGAATCATTCACGTCCAAAGGAACGCCTGGATTGGTGGTGTGTCAGATAGGAGAGGAAAGAAGAACTAAGTAATACCTAGTCCTCTTCTTCAACCTCTGCTGGCTTAATCACCTGGCGGCCACGGTAGTAACCATCTGGAGTGATGTTATGACGACGGTGAGTTTCACCTGTAGTCGCATCAGTAGATAGAGTTGTTGCACTCAAGCTGTCATGTGCACGGCGCATGCCGCGTTTTGATGGGGTTTTACGCCCTTGTTGTACTGCCATAGTCTTTCTCCAAACTACTTAATTTTTAGATCTTTTAATTGTGCAAAAGGGTTATCACGATGAGAAGCTTTATCCTCATCATTAAATCCCTGTAACCACTGCTTTGTTTTTGGATCGCATTGATCCAGTTCTTCATGTTTTACAACGATGGGTAATCCTAAGATCACCTCATCGGCTACTAAATTCACGGTCTCAATACTCTGACCATCGTACTCATATATCTCAACACCTTCGCGCTGAGCCAACTCCATTTTCTGCGCTGTCACCATAATAAGGTGAACCGGCTGCTCTACGACTACTTCTGTGTCCTGCATACAGCGTTGGCAGGTTTGTATCACCGAACCTGAAATAAAACCTTGCACCATGGCAAAGCCTAATTCTGATTTCGAAAACGAAAACTCAATCAACAAACTCGTGTTTGCATGGTTAACGAATTCAGAAATTCGGGGAATCGAACCAACACCAATCTCAGCTTTAATAATGCGTTGCTGCTGAGCAAAGAGCGCGGGATCAAAATACAAAGGAAAGTCGTTGCTCATTGGGCGGCCAAGTGTATAGTTTGCGTGCTTATCAGTCAAAGATTTTACTTAAATCAATCACTTCGGCAAGGTTATACTAATACAATGAATTCCAGTACCCCTATCGTATTAGCTTCTAGCTCTCCCTATCGCAAAGAGTTGCTGGAACGCTTGAACATTCCATTCGCTTGTCAGTCTCCAAATATTGATGAAAGTCGACTGAATCAGGAAGCACCAGAGACCTATGTTGAGCGACTCGCTATCGCCAAAGCGACTGCATTGGCCGAAGCTTATCCAGAATATCTGATTATTGGCTCAGACCAGTGCAGCGTGGTTGGCAGCGATATAGTCGGCAAGCCTGGCACACGAGAGGCCGCTATTGCACAACTACAGGCCTCATCAGGCAAGACCCTGACCTTTTTGACTGGATTAGCCGTAATCAGCCCGCTTAGCGGCTGGCAACGGACGGCTGTAAGCCGCTTTGAAGTCAAATTCCGTGATCTAAGCCGAGCAGAGATTGAACGCTATATCGATGCAGAACAACCATTAGATTGCGCTGGAAGCTTTAAATCAGAACGCTTGGGTGTGAGCCTGACGCAGGCCATGCGTGGTGATGACCCAAGTGCCTTAGTTGGCCTACCTCTGATTCAACTCAGCACTTTTTTACGAGAATATGGCATTAACTGCCCTTAATTATCCTTATACCTGCCGATATCTGCTTAAACCCGCCTAGTATTAACGTAATTGTGGGCTCACTAGACTAAGACTAGCGGCAACTGCAGTACCAACACGGTTTGCAAATTGATCTAAAACGCTCGGTTTGATGCTGTAATCGATAATCTCTTCCGCCTCTATCATGTCACGGGCGACTTCATCGGCACTGGCTAAGCCATCGATCAGCCCTAGCTCTAAGGCCCCTCGACCCGACCAAAAAAGACCACTGAATAAGTCTGCATTATCTGCCAAACGATCGCCTCGCCCGGCCTTTACAACGGCAATAAATTCATCATGTATCGAATCAAGTAATTCTTGTAAGTGATTCTTTTCAAAGCTATCTACAGGAGTAAACGGGTCGAGTAAGGCCTTATGCTCACCGGCCGTCAGTAGTCGCCGCTCAACACCCAATTTATCCATCGCATCGACAAAACCGAAACCGTCCATACGGACCCCTATCGAGCCAACTATGCTAGATTCGTCGGCATAAATCTCATCGGCAGCAACAGCGACATAAAGGCCGCCAGAGGCACAGATATCATCAACCACTGCGTAGACCTTCTTTTCTGGATACAATGCCTTCAAACGCCTGATTTCTTTATTTATTTGCGCCGATTGTACCGGCGAGCCCCCTGGACTATTGATCTTGATGATAACCGCCTTGGCAAATACATTAGCAAAGGCGTCACGTAAGGCTTGATTGATCTGTTCTGCACTGGCACTTTGACCGTCGGCAATAATCCCATCTAACCGTACCATCGCAGTATGTGGCTGTGTTGAAGAGGCCCCATAATCAGCCCCGTCAATAGCAAATAAACCTATTAAAAACAAAGAGAAATATAAGAAACCTAATGTTTTAAAGAAGATACCCCAGCGGCGTGAACGACGCTGCTCAACAAGCCCTGCCGAGGCGATACGCTCTAGCGCCTGACGCTCCCAGTTTGAATCTTGATCCATTACCATTTAATCCCAAAAAATCATCATTTATTTGACGTATAACAACCTAAACCGGTGTGAGTTGTGACTGCCAACGTTGCAATTCTACCGCTAACGGCGCCGAAAACTCGTAATTTTGCCCCGATATCGGCATTTTTAGACGTAAATTGCTCGCATGCAGAAACATTCGATGCAACCCCTGCTCACCAACCACACGATTGTGCGCAAAATCACCATAACGCTTATCACCAACGATAGGATAACCCTCTTCCTGCGCATGCACACGAATCTGATGCGTACGACCGGTACCAATTTGCGCGCTAAGTAAGGTTAAGCGCTCTTGGAAGAGCTGAATTGAGGTAAATACGGTCTCCGCACTCTGCCCCCCTTCGTCTACCCGCATCTTACCCATACCAAAGTCGTCTCCTTGCTCCAGCGCATGCTGCACAACCTGTTCTCGTGCTTTCCAGTGCCCTTTAACCATCAACGTATACTGTTTATGGGTTGCCGCACTTTGCATCGCTTGCTGCACCTCAAGCAGCGCTGCTCGTGATTTTGCCAAGATTAAAACACCACTGGTCTCTTTATCGATACGATGAGCCAATTCTAAGAACGGCTGATTTTCACGACTTGCACGCATCGTCTCAATAACACCAATAGGATCACCACTACCGCTGTGGGATGAGAGTCCAGAGGGCTTATTGATCACCATTAGATGATCATCCTCAAATATGATCTGTTCTTCTAAACGCTGTTGACGCTCTGGAGAGACCTCATGCTGTCGTGCATTTTCAGCAGTGATCGGTGGAATACGCACTAGATCGCCTTCTTTCAAGCGATAGATGGGTTTAATACGTCCCTTATTAACACGCACCTCGCCACTACGGATAGCTCTATAGATACGACTTTTAGGTATTTTTCTGAAGTATCCTAATAGAAAGTTATCGACCCGTTGGCCTGCGTTCTTAGCGTCGATGGTGGCCCACGCTACTTTGGGTGAAGACATAAAAACCTCGATTGATTAGTCGTTTGCTGAAGCTTGAGATGATTGCTATGATGGCCGCACTGAGTCGCTTTACACAGCGCTTAACAAGGCGCGAAGTAGTACTTTAAATAAATCAGTCTACAAGAGAAGCGAACTCGGCATGACGCACGATTCTTGATCAATGATACAAGAGTCCGCACAGAATTTATCTGGTTGCAGTGGCAATCAAGTCAACAATAACATTTATGTTTATCCTACTTTCATTTGGGCTGTTGAGAAATCATTTTCTTTCTCACGCTCTCTCCCAAACTCTTCGAACAGCGTTGCTTGCAATGCCGTGTCTGCTTATTACACAGAGAACACTCTCCTATCCGAAGCAAGGTCTAGGGCATGCCGCCCTGAAAGTAGGTTCAAAAATTTGGAACCTTAATGAAAAGAATATTAGTCAACGCAACTCAACAAGAAGAATTGCGCGTAGCAATGGTCGATGGCCAACGTCTTTACGATTTAGACATCGAGATCCCATCAAAAGGTCAGAAAAAGGCCAATATCTACAAAGGCTTCATTACTCGCATTGAGCCGAGTCTAGAAGCAGCCTTTGTAAACTATGGCGCAGATCGTCACGGCTTTCTGCCCTTCAAAGAAATATCTAAGAGCTATTTCAAGAATGGTGGTAGTGGCTCAACTGCTCGCAGTGCGATAAAAGACCAAATCAAGGAAGGCCAGGAAGTTCTGGTCCAAGTTGAACGTGAAGAGCGTGGTAATAAAGGTGCAGCACTGACAACATTCATCAGTCTAGCCGGTCGATATCTCGTCCTTATGCCTAACAATCCTCGTGCTGGCGGTGTTTCTCGTCGTATTGAAGGGGATGATCGTCAAGGTGTGCGTGAAGCGCTAGATAGTGTCGAAATACCGGAAGGTATGGGTGTCATCGTCCGCACAGTAGGCGTTGGCCGTACCAGCGAAGAGCTCACCTGGGACTTGGAATACCTAACGAAGATTTGGGACGCTATTCAGACCGCCTCAACGACCAAGAACGAACCCTTCTTAATTTATCAAGAAAGCAACGCCATGATTCGTGCGCTGCGTGATCATTTCCGCAATGATATTACTGAAATCATTATCGATGATGAAAAAGTGTATCAGGATGCGCAAAAGTTCTTACAGCAGGTGATGCCACAGAGTGAACGCAAATTAAAGCAGTACACCGACCACGTCCCTCTATTTAACCGTTATCAAATTGAAGGTCAGATTGAATCGGCCTTTCAACGTGAAGTGACCCTGCCCTCTGGTGGCGCCATCGTTATCGATCACACAGAAGCACTGCTTTCTATTGACGTTAACTCAGCCCGGGCAACTAAAGGCAGTGATATTGAACAAACCGCCTTAAATACCAATTTAGAAGCCGCTGATGAAGTAGCGCGCCAACTACGTCTACGTGACCTAGGTGGCCTCATTGTTATCGATTTCATCGATATGCTAGCCAATAAAAATCAACGTGAAGTTGAAAATCGCCTAAAAGATGCGGTCAAGCTCGATAGAGCACGTATCCAGCTCGGTCGAATTTCACGTTTCGGCTTACTTGAGATGTCACGTCAACGCCTACGCCCGTCATTAGGTGAATCAAGTCAGATCGTCTGCCCTCGCTGTGATGGCCATGGCACCGTACGTACTAATGAGTCATTAGCCCTCGCGATCTTACGTCTACTTGAAGAAGAAGCGATGAAAGACATGACCTCTAAGGTCGTCGCTCAAGTGCCTGTCGAAGTTGGTACCTTCTTACTAAACGAAAAGCGTACCTCACTACAAGAGATCGAAGCGCGTCATAAACTTGATCTTGTGATCGTGCCACAAGCCAATTTCGAGTCACCACGGTTTGTCGTTCAACGACTACGCAGTGATGACACCGAAGTCGAAGGCAAGACTAGCTTCGAAATGGCCATGGTAGAAGAAGAGACCACCATTGAAACCATGACGACCACTAGCCGACCTGTAGAAAAGGCAGCGGTATCAGCGGTCAGCATCGCTCCTTCAGCACCCGCACCCGCAGCGGTTAAGGAAGAAGTTAAAGAGAAGAAGCCAGGCTTACTAAAGCGACTATTCAGCAAATTAGCTAGTACAAAAGCTGAAGAGAAAGCAGAGTCAGAAGAAACCAAGCCTAGCGAACGTCCTAACCGCAACAACGGTAATCGCTCACGCAATGACAACCGTCGTGGTGGCCGTGGCCGAGGTCGTGGACGAAATGACAATCGTACGCGCACAAATAATAATGATAATCGTCAAGAAAGCCGTCGTAGTGAAGGCGATCGTGATGAAAAATCAAACAATGAGAATAACGGCAATCGTCGACAAGACGACCGTAACTCTGGACGTAATCGCAACCGCAACCGTTCAGCACAATCAAATGAGGCCACTAGTAACAGTCCGGCAGACAAAGTAGTAACGACTACAGATATGCCAGAGCAACAAGGGAATAATTCAGAAACCCGTACCACAGAAAATCGTAACCCTGAGGCACGTGAAGGTAGTGGCCGTTCACGTGGCCGTCGTGGTGGACGTGGCCGTGGTGGACGTAATCGCAATACAGAGCGAAACAATCAGAGTGCAGATGGCACTACTGCAGAAGACAAGCCAGCAGCAACTAGTGACTCTGAAGCAACACAAGCTCCTGTTAACAGTGCCAGCTCATCAGATCGTGATACAACGACTGTAAGTGGTTCAAACTCAGCTAATAACAGCAGTAGTAATAGGCGCTTCCCAAGTGCACCAGCAGAAGAAAAGAGGCCGGTGACAGCCAAGCCAGTTGAAAGCAGTAAGCCGGTAGCAGCCAAGCCAGTTGAAAGCGATAAGCCGGTGGCAGCTAAACCAGTTGCAAGCAACCCTGCCCCTGCAAGCAAAGCTAAACTAAATCAGGTTGAAACCAAGTCTGAGTTTAAAGAAATTACAACAGAGGCTGCTAAGGCACCAAAGGTTGTAACCAAAACGTCTGAAGCAAAACCTGCCAGCACAACGCCAGTGACAGCGCCAAAGATAAAACTGCAGCAAGTTGAGACCAAGAAGTCAGACAACAGTAACTAGCAACACAACAAGTAAGAACACAGCTGATACGATCTGTGATCGTATAGTCGCTAATAATAAAGCGGTTATACAAATAAAAAGGGGCAGCCATTGGCTGCCCCTTTTTTTATCTATTACTTTATATAGAACTACGATTTGAACTAAGTTACGCCTTGCGCACCACAGCGGTATTAAGTGCCCAGAGCATCGCTTTACCCCCCCATAGACCTAGATTATAAGTGAACACCTGCTTCCAGATATCCGTCTTATCACCATTAAGATTGGCATCGATAAGTGCCAACACTTCCTCTTTCGGTACGCCACCCACGTAGACCTGGAATGCGGGAATAAGGACGAAAGAAATCAATAGTGCGATACCGAAAAAGATCAGCACACGTCGAAAAAAGATCAGCATTTACAATTCCCTGACTAGCTTAAGCTCTAAAATCAAGACGACGTCCCAATGTTAGTGCATCAGTAAGTTGTCCATTTTGGTAGACAATCTCACCATTTACGATAGTTGTATCTATCGATGAACGGAAAGTAAATCCATCAAATGGTGACCAATTACACTTATATAGAACGGTTTCAGGGGTGTCAGTAATGCCTTTATCCATGTCAACAATAGTGATATCAGCCCAATAGCCTTCACGCAGATAGCCACGATCGATTACACGAAAACGATCAGCTACGTTATGACTAGTAACCTGCACGACCTTTTCTAAACTCAACTGCTTATCCTGTACCTTTTCGAGGATACTAGGTAAGGCATATTGTACTAGTGGTAAGCCAGCCGCCGTCTTGAAGTAAGTACCTGTCTTTTCCTCAAGTGTATGTGGGGCATGATCAGTCGCAATGATATCGATACGACCTTCCGCAACGGCTTTAATGAGTGCCTCTCTATCAGTGGCCTTCTTGATCGCTGGATTACATTTAATAAAAGCACCACGTTGGTCATAGTCCTCTTCCGAGAAAAACAAATGATGTGCGCAGACTTCCAGTGTGATTTGCTTATCGTTAACATCGCCCGGAGAAAAGAATTCTAATTCTTTTGCACTCGTAAGATGTAATACATGCAAACGTGTGCCATGTTTCCTAGCAAGTCCTACCGCCTTCTCCGTAGAGGCATAACAAGCATCTACTGAACGAATTTCATGATGGTATTTATATGGAATGTCATCACCATAACGCTCACGATAAAGGTCTTCGTTACGCTTGATCATCGGCGTGTCTTCACAATGCGTGATGACAATAGTTTCCACCTCAGCGAAGATATTTTCTAGAACAACAGGGTTATCTACCAACATATTGCCAGTGGAAGCCCCCATGAAGATCTTGATACCACAGGTCACACCATTTTTTAAACCGCGCAACTCGTCTAAGTTGTCGTTGGTGGCTCCCATATAGAAAGCATAGTTGGCGGCGCACTTGCCCTGCGCCAAGGCGAATTTCTCTTCTAGCGCCTTTAAGGTAACTGTTGGTGGTTTAACATTTGGCATATCCATAAAACTGGTAATGCCACCAGCGACTGCCGCGCGCGACTCAGTTTGTAAGCCGCCTTTATGTGTTAGGCCCGGTTCACGAAAATGAACCTGGTCATCAATCATGCCTGGCAAAATATACTTGCCAGCTGCATCAATGACTTTATCAGCCTCACTAGACTGTAGGTCTTTCCCTATCTTATGAATACGACCGTTGACGATTAAGAGATCAGCTTGCTGCGTCTGCCCCTCATTAACTAAAATTCCATTTAAGATGAGTGTTTTCATACGCTCATCTTAAGCGTACTAATCGACTCTGGAAACCCCTATTTTATTTCCCGTAGAGCAATACGTTAGAAGCCAGACCTCAGCTAGCATTACTTCTCAGTTAGAGCGCCGCTAAAGGCTCTAGTGATCGGTTTGCTTAGATACGTAATGACCGTCCTGCGGTTGGTTGTAATATTGATGTCAGCGGTCATACCGGGCTTCAGGTCTATATCTGTAAATTTAGTATTATGTTCGCGATAGTCCTCTGCAATGGTAATGTGCGCCCGATAATAGGTTTCAGGTCTTCCATCTGGGCCCTCTTCGGTCAAGGTATCTGAACTAATATAGGTCAGTTCACCCTTGATACTGCCATAAATCGTATAGTCAAAGGCACCAAGGCTGACCGTGGTCGGCAAGCCAATGGTCAGCTGCCCAATATCTGCTGGACTTAGATTAACCTCCACCACTAACACGCTTTCTGTTGGTGAAATCTGCATCAACTCATCCCCCGCACGTAAGACGCCACCGACAGTGGTGACCTTAAGATATTTCACAATACCTGTTTGCGGTGCAAAAATCTCGGTGTGCAGTAATAAGTCGCTCTTCTCATCGAGTTCATAGCTAGTGCTGCTGAGCTTAGCTTTCAACTCACTCACCTCAAGTCGCGCATCCTCCATATACTTATTCTTAGAGGCTGAAATATCGCCGTCTAACTCGCTAAGTTGTTTTTCTGCACGCATCACTTCTAGACGGCTAGCATCACCCGTGGTGAACAGATCTTGGTATAGAGAGAGTTCTTGTTGCGCTAAATCACGTGATTTATCTAATGAGCCCAAGC
>ENA-OQVM01001180-OQVM01001180.1-marine-metagenome-genome-assembly--contig:-NODE-1180-length-35879-cov-5.645802_pt1 | contig 35879 bp, 30 predicted proteins | sample MGYA00237776_ERZ505498 | MGnify/ENA primary metagenome ERZ505498 (study PRJEB26159, sample SAMN06265151) | marine metagenome | isolation source: Helgoland LTER site | place: Germany:Helgoland, sampling...
ACATAGTCGAAGTTACTCTGAACCATCAGGCTGTTGTCCCTGACGAAATCAATCAGGTCATTGTAGGAGTCGTTGCTACCTTCAGAGACTTCTCCATTCGCGACGAGTAAATTTATTTCACTCTTATCAACATCAATTTTGTCGTCGAGAAAGTGCTCGTTTACTTTTTCACGAATATTGTAAAAGCCCCAATACTCGCCGTTCAGGTAAACCACAGCGGGGCGATAGGCCTGAGTCTCTAAACCACTTCCATCCATTAGACTGGTCGCCATAACATCGCGCATATTACTTGCCATCCAGTCATTGCCTGCATTGCGCAACACAATAGATTCAAAGCTGTCGTAGTCGAGTTCGGGAAATAACGGGTATTCTAATTTGCCAAAGCCATAACGGCTGCGAGCAAAAATGGACAGTGAACGCTGATTGTTGGCGCGGCTCCAGGCGCCGAATATTTTAATTCCTGCGTCCATGGCAATGCCCAGCTCTCCGCTTGGCTCATAAAAACTAAAGTGAATATCTCGTTCCCAATCCTGCCAAAAGTTTGCACCGAAAAATGGCAGGGCATCCTCATAGTTTTCCTCGGGGCCATAGACATAAATGCCCTGCAGTTCATCGAAGAGAGTATCTGGTTCAGTGACCAGTGTGACTATGGGTAAGGCGTGAGTATTGGACGTAATAAAGGTGCGGCTTGCCGTGCGGGATGGAATATAGTCGTCCTGAAAAACCTTGGCGCGCACAACTGTATTGCCATCAATGCTGATAGCCGAAGAGTAAAGCGCTGACTGAGAATTTGGAACAGTTGCATTGAGGGTGTAGCGAATCTGTTCGCCTTGGCTGGCACCACTTAAACTGATGCTCTGGCCATTAAATTCGCCGCCATTGTGAGAAAAAACAATCTCACTCAATGTGATGCCAGTGAATTCCTCGCTACTGTTTTCAGTGCCTGGTGAAGGCGTTTGAAAATAAACCAGACTGCCATCTTGCACGGATCGCCCAATGCTTTTGTCTGTGGTGAGACCTATAACATCCAGCTGGTCAACCTGATTGCCACTGCTATCAAATAGAGTCAGCGACTCGCCTGCGGAGGAGATTTTAAAGTTGGTGTGCAGGCTGGAATTTTCAAAGGCAAGTATATCCGGTGGTGATATACCGTCGGTTGTTTCGCCGGAATAAAATGCTGACAAAAAGGGAATAAGGCTGAGGTCAGATGAGCTGCTAGAAATATTATGCACCTGAATGCTGAGAACATTTTCTCCATCGTTTAACAGTGTGCGAAATCCATCTATGCCAAATCTGACCGGCTTGCCGCTCTGGTAGATTGTCGCTTCGCGGTCAACTATGGCTGTGGAGTTAAAGGACGGCGTTACTTCGAGCATGTTTGAGCGGGCAACTTCAACGCCGTTGATATGGGCAATAAAGCCATCATCAAAATCCATATCCAACCAAAGATTTTCCATCAATTCCAGATCGTTGATGGTAAAAAGAATTCTGACATAAATTGATGCCGTTCCAGCGGGAACCACTGTGGCATCGTCACCATCACTGTAGCCAAATCCGCTGGCGCCCTGCTGCCAGGAGCTGTCGTTAAACGCCAGACCAGTCCAGTTGCGAGCGGGGGTTGCTTGCGGGAGCAGGTAGCGGAAGGCATCACCGCGGTTAACCAGCGTTTTATATATTCCTCCAGCCGCTTTGTCTTTGTCCGATGCCCATACTCGCAGATGAGCGCCAGCGGCCAGTACAGTTTCCGGAAAAACCCACTTTGCGGGCTCGAGGATATCGTCTGTGATACTCCAGCCGGTCAGATCAACGGCTGTGGGTTCAGCGTTGTGCAGCTCAAACCAGTCCGGGCTATCGCCATCTTCATCTTCAAAAGCGGAGTTAGAGGAAGAGGCTTCGTTAATAAATACTGCTCGGGCTGAACCGCCAGTATTGCCACCATCGGTATTGCCACTATCGGTATTGCCACCATCGGTATTGCCGCCGCCAATATTACTGTCATTGTTTGAGCTGCTGTTATCCGATCCACCGCCACCGCCACCGCCACCACAGCCGACCATCAGGCTAACGAGTAGCAAAATAGCGAAGCTGCTCAGACTGTGTTTTTTGGATAAGGGTCGGTGAAGATCTGATTTATTCATAATGAAAGCCGATACTGAAATAGTGAAGATTCGCTATTAGGCGAAGTTTGTCGTCCATTCAAAAGTTCACAGTGTCGGTAAGATCAAAGCGAACGCCTGCTTCAGGTGCCGGCTAATGACTTCACTTTATGCGATTTTAACGTCCTGATAAACAGGTTTTGCTCTGAAAAGGCTAAAAGCACCAGATTAAATCGGAGTTGTTGGATATTTGTATCTAAGGTTATTTGTGGTTTTTGCTTGCGACAGGAGTGCGGTGGGGGTGGGTATTTAGCTGATGGCTTAACCCACTACCACCATATCTCGGCCCATATGCTTGGCCTGATAGAGTCCGTTTTCTGCGGTAGAGATTAAATCATCTATGCCAGTGCATTTATCGATGGATGCAACGCCGACACTCAGGGATATCCGCAGTTTGTCTCCCTGGGCTTCCATGGATAATTTACCTGCCTGGGAACGCAGTCTTTCGGCAATATTGACCGCTGCTTCAGCATTGGCTGTGGGCAGCAGAATCATAAATTCATTGCCACCCCAGCGTGCGACCACATCTTCTCCTCGCAGTGGCTCGCCGAGCAGTATGCCAATAGCATGGAGGACGTCGTCGCCGACATCGTGGCCGTAGCGGTCATTGATAAATTTAAAGTTATCCAGATCGGCAAGCAGTACTGAAAAGGGTTGGTTGATCAGTCGGTACTGTTGGTATTTTTTCTCTAGTCGCCGTTCCATATCGTGGCGGTTTGGCAGTTGGGTGAGCTGATCTTGATGGGCGATTTGGTCGACTCTCAGGGACAGGTCTTTATATTTATTTAGGCTGCGAGAGTGGGAAATATCCATGGCCACGGCAAACAGGGATAAGACTATATACGCGGATAGAAAGCGCACTATATCGACATCGCTGTAGCTCGGCATGGCGATTATTTCCGGGGTTCCGTAAAGCAGCCAGACGGCGACTGCAAAGATGCTGCTGAGAATTAAAATGCTGTAACGGTAGCCAAAGGTTCCGACTAAGACAGGAATAATGGTCAGGCACCACATCAGGGCTGAGCTGTCTTGGCTGGTTGATAAGGGGCTGGTAGGTAAGCTGTTGTCTGAATTTGCCGTCAGCAGATAAAAGAAGCTGCCAATTAGCAGTAATGCCAGCAGTGCTCGCGCCAGATACGGGCGAGCAAAAATACTGTGAATCCCCAGGCCAACTAAGAGTAATCCGGCCACTGCCAGATAAAAGGTAGCTGTGGGCATATCGCCCTGTTGGTAGGAGTAAAAAGCGAAGAGTACAGCGATAATTTCTTGAGCAACCAGCGAGAATGAGAGAAACCCGCTGGGTATTGAGTCTTTGCTATCCGTTTCGGTCATAAGCATCCCACCATCCATTGGTAGTAAATGTAGCATAGAATTTGGCGGGCCGTGACAGCCCGCCAGAGTATATCTACTAAAGCACGTCTACTAGAGTGCTCTTCATTAGGAGCACTTACTTAGGTGCGCGCTTACGCTCGTTCTCAGTCAGCAGCTTTTTACGCAGACGGATGCTCTCTGGCGTTACTTCTACCAGCTCATCGTCTTCGATAAATTCTAATGCCTGCTCAAGTGTGTGCTTAATCGGTGGTACCAGCGTCAGTGCTTCATCGGTTCCCGATGCACGTACGTTAGTCAGCTGCTTGCCTTTGATCGGGTTAACCACCAGATCATTGGCGCGGGAGTGAATGCCCACAACCTGACCTTCGTAAATATCGATAGCGTGACCGAGGAACAGACGACCACGGGCCTGAATATTGAACAGTGCGTAGGCGGCTGTCTTGCCTTTTACCATACTGATCAGGGCGCCGTTTTGACGTTTGTGGCTCTCGCCTTCTTTAACAGGACCGTACTTGTCGAAGATGCTGGTCATAATGCCTGAGCCTGAGGTCAGGGTCAGGAAGGTGCCACGGAAGCCAATCAGGCCACGGGATGGCATGCTGAACTCAAGACGTACACGTCCTTTTCCGTCGGGCTCCATATTGGTCAGCTCTGCTTTACGCATACCCAACTCTTCCATTACCGATCCCTGATGCTGTTCTTCAACGTCGATAACAACCTGCTCATAGGGTTCCTGAACCTTGCCGTCGACAACTTTCTGTACCACTTCAGGACGGGATACGCCCATTTCGAAGCCTTCGCGACGCATGGTTTCGATCAGTACTGAAAGGTGTAATTCACCGCGACCAGAGACAATAAACTTGTCCGGAGTGTCGCCCTGAGTAACGCGCAGTGCTACGTTGTGGATCAGCTCTTGGTCGAGACGATCTTTAATATTTCTGGTGGTGACGTACTTGCCTTCCAGACCTGCGAAAGGTGAGTCGTTAACAATAAAGGTCATACTTACGGTTGGCTCATCAACACTCAGGGCGGGCAGTGCTTCGACATTCTCTGGGTCGCAGAGAGTATCCGAGATGCTCAGGCCGTCAATACCGTTAATGCAGACGATATCACCGGCACCGGCCAACTGAGTTTCGATCTGCTCAAGACCCAGATAACCTTTAACATTTAATACCTTGCCTTTGCGCTCTTTGCCGTCGGCAGATTTAACAATAACCTGCTGATTTGGCTTGAGCTGACCGCGGGTAATTCGACCTACACCAATAACACCAACGTAGCTGTCATAGGCCAGTGCCGAAACCTGCATCTGGAAAGGACCGTCCAGATCAACCTTGGGTGCTGGAACATCGCGGACGATCATTTCGTACAGCGGGGTCATATCTTCAGCCATCTCGTCAGCTTCTAAGCCGGCGATGCCGTTTAGTGCTGAGGCGTAAATAACCGGGAAGTCTAACTGCTCGTCTGTGGCGCCAAGGTTATCAAACAGATCAAAGACCTGATCCAGAACCCAGTCTGGGCGAGCGCCGGGTCGGTCAACCTTGTTGATTACAACAATCGGACGCAGTCCCTGCTCAAAGGCTTTTGAGGTTACAAAGCGTGTTTGTGGCATTGGGCCGTCAACCGCATCAACCAGCAAAAGTACTGAGTCAACCATCGACAGTACGCGCTCTACTTCACCACCGAAGTCGGCGTGACCTGGGGTGTCTACGATATTGATGCGATAGTCATTCCAGTTTATGGCAGTGTTCTTTGCCAGAATGGTAATGCCGCGCTCTTTCTCCTGATCGTTGGAGTCCATCAGTCGCTCGGAGCCGACGTCTTTACGATCGAGGGTTCCTGATTGGCTCAGAAGTTTATCAACCAGAGTCGTTTTACCGTGGTCAACGTGGGCGATGATTGCAATGTTACGCAAGTTTTCAATGGACATGAGAGATACCAGTAGGCGCAAAAGGTCGCGATTATAGTGGAATTCTCAGAAACTGCTACGTCTGTTTTTGTTAAGCGGGGGTTTCTTCTTTGCGGCTGACGTTACGTTCGATCAACATTCGCGTAATTGAAGTCGCTGGCGAGGGCGGTGCAATTAGGTTTCCCTGCAGTAATTGACAGCCTGTATCGAGCAAAAGATGATGTATTTCGGGCTCTTCAACGCAGGGGGCAATGCATTTTAAGTCGACAGACTTGGTTAGCTCGACCAATCCTTTGACCAGATTCCACGAGCTTTCCATGTAGGTGGATTCAGACATTAATTTATGTGAAATTCTGATGGTGTCGATCTTAAAATCGCGCAATTTCTGTATCGGCAGGCTCTGGTAGCCCACATTGTCGACAATAAAGCCAATTCCCATCTCTTTTAACCGGCTCAATTGCAGACCCAGAGGCTTATGAATCTTTGGCAGAGTTTCTGCGTGCAAGCCAAAGGTCAGGGTTTGCGGCTTGATGTTAAATTTGCTCATCAGTTGTTCAAGATTGTCGATAAACGAGGAGTGCTCAAGCTCGCGAAGGCTGAGGGTAAAGTAGATTTTCTGCGTATCTCGCCATAGGTCCTGATTTCTCCACAGTTCAATTTGGCGGAATATCTGTTCAAGCAGCGACAGGGAGATATCGACAATCATCGATCCGGATTCGAGGATCTGGATAATTTCGTTGGCAGAGATCAGTTCGTTATCTGGATTTCTCCAGCGCAGATAAATCTGCAGGCCGTTGATCAGATTGGTCTCTGTATCAAGGATAGGCTGATAATAGGGTATAAATGATTCGGTGTTGGCCTTGTCCCGCAGCTGTTCCAATAGCAGGGTTTGCGCCTGCAGTTCCGAGGGTGGCTTTTGATTGTGGAAATAAAAGTTCGATTTCCCTTCGCGCTTGATGGTGTAAAGGGCTTTGTCGGCCTGCTGCAAAATGGCATCGCCGTCGGAGCTGCCATCATTAAATAGCACAATGCCGATACTGCAGCTGATACGAAACTTTTCATCTTTGATCACAAAGGGTTCGCGGGCGGCATCAATGATCTTTTCGGCAACCTGAGCAATTAACAGCCGTGAAGGCTCTTCCTCACGACCGAGATTTTCCAACAGCACCACAAACTCATCTCCGCCTAGCCGCGCAACGGCTTCTTCGGTGCGAATCACTTTGCGCAGTCGCTGGGCAAATAGCGTCAGCGCCAAATCCCCGTAGTGGTGGCCGCGTGTGTCATTAATTTCTTTAAAGTGATCGAGATCTATAAATAGTAGCGAGCAGTAATTTTGGTTGCGCTGCGCGAGAGCAATAACCCGGGTTAGCTCTTCCATTAAGCGGTGCCGATTTGGCAGGCCGGTCAGTGGGTCAAAATAGGCCTGCTGTTTAATGCGGGTTTCCAGTTTAACCCTATCGGTAACATCCTCGACAAACGAGGCAGCGCCGACCACGTTCATAGCATCGTCAAAAAGAGGCGTGTCATTCCACTCGCAAATTATCACCGTGCCGTCGCTGGTAACGTTCTCGGCGGTGCCGGAGAAATCTTTGCCAAACAGAAAGAGATCGTTTTCGACCTGCTGCTGCAGAAATGATTTTTTCTGGTCAAATAAAAAGTCGGTGGTGCGGCCGAGCGCTTCCTGTTTGGAATAGCCAAAAATGGTGGTCGCGGCTGGATTCCAGCTAATAATTTCTCGCTGTTGGTTCCATTCAATAAATCCTAGCGGTGTCTGTTCGATAAGGCTGGCGATCTTTTGACTGGTGGTGATAATTTGCTGGGAGCGCTCATTGGCCTTGAGCATACTGCCGGTGGCTTCAATAAGGCCGTCCCGATAATTGACCACGGCTCGGTTTATCAGTGTGTAGAGCAAAGCGATTAAGGCGAGGAACCCCGAGTGTATCTGTGGGTAGTAAATATACAGGCTGGCGGTAAGCGGAATCAGAATAGTACTGAGAAACAGATGGCGAACAACCGTTGAGTGAGCATAGTTCAGTGGCCAGCAGATGCAGAGTGTGGCGATCACAATAACGCTAAGTGCAGAGGTTGCGAGCTGCTGGGGATCAATAAATAGCGCCGCAGCAAGACCCCATAAAATGGCAAACAGGCTGGACGAGAGATGAATAACTGTGCGGGTCTGGCGGTTTGATAGGCTGCCGGAGCGGATGGCATTGACCATCCACAGCCAGATGGCGAGTCCTTTCAGGAAGACACCGCCGAGCCATGACCATTGGAAAACTGTTGCAGGCTGATTGGTGGCGAGAAGAAATAGTATGGCAGCGCTTATCACAGAAACGGCGAGTCCGAACTTTAGGTTTTCCAGTGCGTGCTTTTCTAACTCAATCTGTATCAATTTTTTGAGAGAGCGGGGATTGGACTGCTTTGCTTCCTTGGGTTCCCCGAGCAAGTTTTCAGTGCTCATCATCGGCTGCATCCTGCGGCTGATTTTATTTTTTAATGACGGAAGATAAGTGCTAAATATAGTCCCTTATCGGTGGAAATGGGTACTAATCAACGAAAATAATGTGAAATAGATCACGGTTCGCCCCAGCTTTAGCGGTTAACGGACTTTAGTTGCAGGGGTAAAAACTCCGATTTTATGAAAACCTTGGTTACTTAGGGTGTCGGCGTGCAAACGGCTCATAATTCCTTTGTCGCAGTAGAGTAGGTAGGACTGCTGCTTATCCAGCTCCCCAGAGCATTTGCCGAGATTGAAAAAAGGCACTGTGATTATTTGGTTGTTCGGGCAGACAAGCGGTCTCTGCTCGGCCTCGTCCGGATGACGTACATCGATAATAATGTCGTCAGGTTTGGGGGTGGTGACATTCTCAATTGTTTGCATCAGGGGCATTCCATTGGCCGTGAGGTTGCTAAATAAGGGCTTAATTGATGCCTTGAGAAAAAATAGATCAGAAAAAGTGACAGATTTTGCATGGATCGGCATTATACTAGCCGGGTCGAAGAGCGGCTACCGACAAAGTAAAGATAATTGCACCTTAACGGTGCTTTTTTATTGGTAGCGCACCATTAAGGTGCAAACGGATATGTGAGTTGGTTTTATTCGTTAGCTGTCATGCAGTGAAATGGCAGGCTGAACGCTAAAGGGAGAGTATGTGGGTCGATTGGCGCAAGCACTGACCTATTGGCACGACTATTGCACTTATATCATTCGAAAAGTCTGCTGAGATTTTTTGCAGGCAGGCGGCCCTATGATAGAAATCTGCAAGGCTTCTAAAATAACGAACAACGAATTCCCTATTGGAGGAACATATGTCTGAGAAGACTCTAAATCTTATTAAAGAAAGCGAAGCTCGCTGGATTGACCTGCGGTTTACTGACACCAAGGGTAAAGAGCAGCACGTTTCTATGCCTATCGGCGAAGTTAACGATGATTTCTTCGTTGACGGAAAAATGTTTGACGGCTCTTCTATTGCCGGCTGGAAAGGTATTAACGAATCAGACATGATTTTGATGCCTGACGACAGCACCGCAATTATCGATCCGTTTACTGATGAAGTAACTATCATCATCCGTTGCGACATTGTTGAGCCTACTACTATGCAAGGCTACGAGCGCGATCCACGCTCCATCGCTGGCCGCGCTGAAGATTACCTCAAGTCTACAGGTCTGGGTGACACTGCTTACTTTGGTCCTGAGCCAGAGTTCTTTGTCTTTGATGACATTACCTGGGGTGCCGACATGAGCGGTGCTTTCTACAAGATTAATTCTGAAGAAGCTGCATGGTCTTCAGATCACAAATATGACGACGGCAACATGGGCCACCGCCCTGGTGTTAAAGGCGGTTACTTCCCTGTACCTCCTGTTGATTCTCTGCATGACCTGCGTGCTGCTATGTGTACTGCAATGGAGCAGATGGGTCTGGACGTAGAAGTTCACCACCACGAAGTTGGTACTGCTGGTCAGTGTGAAATCGGTATCCGTTTCAACACTCTGGTTAAGAAAGCTGACGAAGTACAGATCCTCAAGTACTGCGTACACAACGTTGCTCACGCCTATGGCAAGACAGCAACCTTTATGCCTAAGCCAGTCGTTGGCGACAACGGTTCTGGTATGCACTGTCACCAGTCTTTCTGGAAAGATGGCGAGAACGCATTTGCTGGCGACAGCTACGCGGGTCTGAGTGAAACTGCCCTTTACTACATCGGCGGTATCATCAAGCACGCTAAAGCACTGAACGCTTTTGCTAACGCTTCGACTAACTCATACAAGCGTCTGATCCCAGGCTTTGAAGCTCCAGTAATGCTGGCTTACTCAGCGCGTAACCGTTCTGCTTCTATCCGTATTCCTTATGTACCTTCCCCTAAGGGCAAGCGTATTGAAGCGCGTTTCGGTGATCCTACTGCTAACCCATACCTGATGTTTGCCTCTATGTTGATGGCTGGTATCGATGGTGTTAAGAACAAGATCCACCCTGGCGATGCAGCGGATAAAGATCTCTATGATCTGCCTGCTGAAGAAGCTGCACTGATTCCACAGGTTGCTGGCAGCCTGCGTGAAGCACTGGACGAGTTGGACAAGGATCGTGAGTTCCTGACAGCTGGTGGTGTATTCACTGACGACGTAATCGATGCTTACATCGAGTTGAAGATGGAAGAAGTTTACCGCGTTGAGCACACCACTCACCCGGTAGAGTTTGATATGTACTACAGCTGCTAATCCAGTCGTAGAGTAAGATCGAACAAGCCCGTCATTCTTAGAATGGCGGGCTTTTTCTTTGTCTGAAAAAGGTCTAGTCTTTAGATAGAGTTTGAATGTTTCAAACTCCTAATCTCTAGCGGCTCGCCGCATAGAGTTGAGATAACAAGCCCTATGCAAAAAACATTGTTCCTAAGCTTACTCTTAATCATGGCCAGCTGCCCCTCTATGGCAAATGCTGAGGTCTATAAAATTGTAGATTCAACCGGCAAGGTCATCTACACAGATACTCCTCCAGCCGATGAGAGTGGCGATCAGCTGGTATTGCCGCCAATCAATCAGGTGCCCGGTTCTGAGATAGTTGAGAGTGCTGCGGATATTGCCCCTGACAGTGCTGCTTTTGCCGGCTATTCAGTGGTTGAGTTAGTCGCGCCCCGAGATGACTCGCTAATTTACTACGACCAGCAAAATATTATTGTTCAGTTGGCACTAGAACCTGAACTCCAGATCGGCCATCTTGTGCAGTTTTATCTCAATGGTGCCGCCTATGCCGAGCCAGTGGCGGCAACGTCATACGCCATAAGTAATTTACCCAGGGGTTCTCACAGTATCTCTGCCCGAGTAGTGGCGGCTAATAATGGTGAAGCTGTAGCCAGTTCCCGGTCGGTTACAGTGCATGTTCAGCGTCATTTCAAGCGCAACTAATCAACGCAAACAGTCTCGCGCACCAAGTTGGTGCATAAACTGTTCGTGCAGCGTATAATCCCCGTCAAACCACCTTTAAAACAGTCTAAAAGAAAGCGATTTCGGTTAAATGCGGCCAATTATTGGCCTGCTTATTGCACACATAAGTAAGCAATTACAAAAATAATATTTAAATAACCGTTGAGAAAGCCATTAACCTGGCCTGGCATTTATGACCTCAGATCAATTACATCGATTACTGCTCGATAACCTGAATACAGCTGTACTGCTGGTGGATCAGGGCTTATTGATTGATTACATCAATCCCGCAGCAGAGGCATTGCTGCAGGTGGGCAGTGTTCGCCTGAGAGGTCTAGCCGCCTGTGAGTTATTTAATGACAGTGAAACTGCGCGCCAGACATTGCGCGAGTCCATTGAATATGGAAATCCCCATACCATTCGCCATGAATTTTTAAGTGGGCCTGGTGAATCCTCTCAGGTTGATTACACGGTTACGCCGATAAGTATTGATTCCGGTCAGTGGATTTTGATGGAAATGCAGCCTATTGACCGTATTCTGCGAATCAACCGTGAAGAGGCGCTGCTCTCGGTTCACGATACCTCGAGAAGTCTTATTCGCGGATTGGCTCACGAGATCAAGAACCCGCTTGGGGGAATTCGCGGTGCAGCCCAGCTGTTGGCCGATGAGATATCTGAAAGCAGTATGGATGATGAGACTGCAGAGCTGTGCCGAATTATTACTACTGAAACCGATCGATTAAGGAAGCTTGTCGATCGTCTGCTCGGCCCCAGTCAGCTGCCAAGCTTTGAAGAAATCAATATTCATGAAGTCACTGAGCATGTAGCAGCCCTTGTAGAAGCTGAGGTTCAGGGTAAGTTAGTGGTCACTCGAGACTATGATCCAAGCCTTCCTGACCTGTCCGGCGACCGCACGCAGCTGGTGCAGGCCGTTTTAAATGTTGCCCGCAATGCCATGCAGGCAATCCTTGAGGGTAACTCGGAAGAGCGTCGCTTGACTTTAAAAAGCCGTATTCAACGAAGCTTCACCATTGCCGGTGTGCATCATAAAGCGATCTGCCGACTGGATATTATTGATACGGGCCCAGGCATATCGAGCGATATTAAAGAGCGTATTTTCTTTCCCATGATAAGTGGTCGCAGCGAAGGTACTGGATTGGGGCTAACCATAGCCCAGTCGGCGATCAATCTTCATCAGGGCATTATTGAGTGTGAGTCAGAACCTGGCCGCACCTGTTTTTCAATCTATTTACCGATAAAGGCATAGCATGCAGAGCACATCAGAAATTTGGATAGCTGAAGATGACCGTTCACTGCGCTGGGTGATGGAAAAAGCCATCAAGCGCAATGGAATTGAGGTGCGAAGCTTTGAAAATGGCGATGACCTTTTGGTGGCACTGCAGCAGTCGCAACCGGAAATTATTATCTCCGATATCCGTATGCCAGGCATTGATGGTCTCGAACTGTTAAAGCAGATTCACTCTACAAGACCAGATATTCCGGTGATTATTACCACCGCCCACTCAGATCTTGATAGCGCTGTTGCCGCCTATCAGGGCGGTGCTTTCGAGTACTTGCCAAAGCCGTTTGATCTCGATGAGCTGGTCGAAGTGGCGCGCCGCGGTGTGACCTTTGCCCGTGAGCAGAAATCAAAATTTGAACCCGTTGAAGAGCCGCCAACTCAGGAAATTATCGGTGAGGCGCCTGCCATGCAGGAAGTTTTTCGCGCTATTGGCCGGCTGTCGAACTCCAATATCACGGTGCTTATCAATGGTGAGTCTGGAACCGGAAAAGAACTGGTCGCTCACGCCTTGCACCGACACAGCCCACGTAGAACTTCGAAGTTTATCGCTCTGAATATGGCGGCTATTCCCCATGATCTTATCGAATCTGAGTTGTTTGGCCATGAAAAGGGAGCCTTTACTGGCGCTGCTCAGCGGCGAGAAGGACGCTTTGAGCAGGCCAATGGCGGAACGCTATTTTTGGATGAGATTGGTGATATGCCTCCCGAAGCTCAGACTCGCCTGTTGCGGGTTTTGGCAGATGGTGAGTTTTATCGAGTGGGTGGACATATCTCGGTTAAGGTTGATGTAAGAATTATCGCTGCTACCCACCAGAATCTCGAAGAGCTGGTTGAGAGTAACCGCTTTCGTGAAGATCTCTATCACCGTATCAATGTTATTCGTGTACATCTGCCCAAGCTCGCCGATCGACGTGAGGATATTCCTCAGTTGATGAAGCATTTTTTCCATCGCTCAGCGAAAGAGTTGGAGATGGAGCCAAAGATATTGTCTCAGGAAGCGGAAGATTTCTTCTATGGCCTGTCCTGGCCGGGCAATGTGCGGCAGTTGGAAAATATCTGCCGCTGGTTAACGGTTATGGCTGCTGGTCGTGAAGTATTACTTACCGACTTGCCCCCAGAACTTAAAGCGGAAGAGTCCGGTGCTGAGCAGCGTGTTCAGGGTGACTGGCAGCAGATGTTAAGACGCTGGAGCGAGCGTGAGCTGAAGTCCGGTGGCAAGGATATTCTCTCTCAGGCACTGCCAGATTTTGAGCGTATTATGATTGAAACGGCATTGGCATTTACTGGTGGGCGGAAAAAAGATGCGGCTCAGCTTTTGGGTTGGGGGCGCAATACGCTGACTCGGAAGTTGCAGGAGTATCAGATGGAGAGTCAGGCTCTTTAAGTTGTGCTCTTTAGTCGGGCTCTTTAGCCGGGCTCTCTAGTCGATTAATCTTGTAGATTCCCAGTTATAAAAAAACCCGCTGAAAAGCGGGTTTTTTGTTTAAGCGGTTGCAGCTATCTCATTGGTTAGTGAGTATTCGCTTCGCCTTTACTTTCCGCCTGTGCTTCAGCTGTCTGCTGCATAGCAGAAGCAAATAGAGACTCAAAGTTGATTGGCGGTATCATCAGTGGAGGGAATGAACCCTTGATCAGAGTGCTATCAATTGCTTCGCGAGCATAGGGTAACAGCATGGTTGCGCAGGTAACATTTAATACCTGTGCCAGTTGCTGGCCTTCGATACCTTTAATGGTAAATAGACCCGCCTGCTCAACTTCAATCAGATAAATAGTTTCTTCTTCATCTTTAACCGTGACGGTAATACGCAGTGCTACTTCATAGGTATTGTCATCGATCTTTTCCGATTTGGTGCTCAGATCTTGATTGACCTTAGGCTTCCACTGCTTTTGAAAGGCAGCTGCACCCTGAGGTGTTTCAAAAGAAAGATCTTTTAGATAGAGACGGGCTACCGCAAAGTTTGGGCCTGCGGCTTTTTCCTGGTTGGCTGCTTCAGTAGCAGTATTCTTATCATCAGTCATAATTGAGCCTTAATTGTTGGACTTAAAGTCGAAAAATGGTGCGATCAAATTTAATAATTATTAAATGTTAGCTTTTTATATGGAGACAGTTTCGCCCAATTCAAGGCTGGCTTGCACCGCTGACTCCAAATTGCCCAGACGCTCCAGATCGCGCAACTCATTAAAACCGCCAACATGGTCGGTTCCAAACCAAATTTGGGGAACCGTATTGCGACCACTTTTCGCCATTACACGGATTTTTAACTCTGCATCCTCATCGAGAGCAATATCCTGATAATCGATGCCTTTAGCGCTGAGTAAGCGGCGCGCAGCGACACAAAATGGGCAGAAACGCGTTCCGAATAGTACGATATGAGACATAGGGTTCTCTTGTGCGTGTGCAGATTGAGGTTTGAAATATAGGTTTTAAATATAGGTTTTAAATATAGGTTTTAAATATAGGTGCGAGCTTATTTGCCCTGAACCAGCGGCAGGCTTGAGCCCTGCCATTCGCTGATGCCGCCGCTTAAGCGACGAACATTAAATTCTTTACTGCTTAGGGCTTTACCTGCAGCGCCGGAATGTTGGCCGATCTTATCAACCACAACGATAATCTTATCGCGGTTTTTTTCCAGTTCGGCAATACGGCTGGCAAGCTTTAGGTGGGGGATGCTGAGAGCCCCGTGGATATGTCCAGCTTCGAACTCAGCAGCACTTCTAACGTCAACCACCACAGCCTCGTCATTGTTGATTAGGCGAACCAGCTCGCTGCTGCCCAATGACTTACCGCTTTTACTTTGCTCGGTGACAAAAAACACACCGATTAATGCGGCTAACAAGGTAATGAGTAGCCACTGCTCACTGACAAAGATAAAAATTTCCACTAGATGATTTCCGTTAAAAATATAAAAACTCTAAATTAACCCAGTCAGTCTTCTGTTGTTATACAAGCATAAAAGCCCTGCATAGAAGAATTCCGGGTTGCTTAAAGCGCGCAAGTATACACAGGAATTGAAATTGCGGCTAACTCTTCAGTGCCAGCGCTGCCAGATGGGTGTACAGCTATCTGGCAGCGGGGCGACTTTGCCAAGAGCGGCCCAGGGCTGATTTGGCGAATGAAAATCTGAACCACAGGAAGCGTCAAAGCCAATATCCGTGCACAGGCGAGCCATATCCCTTGTTACTGAAGGCTCCTGAGCGCCGGATATCACTTCCATAGCCTCACCGCCGGCGTCTTTAAAGTCGCGAAGTAGTTCAACCAGCTTGGATCTGGTCAGCTTGTATTTGGTTGGGTGGGCGAGAACGGCAACACCACCGGCGTCGCGAATCCAGCTAATCACGGTTTCAGCGTCAGCCCACTGATCTTTGATATCGCCAACCTTGCCGGCACCCAGATAGCGTTTAAACGCCTGCTGGATATTGCTGACAGCGCCGATATTGACCAGATGTCGGGCAAAATGCGGGCGCCCTATTTGGTCGGGCCCCGAGGCAAATGACAGCGCCCCAGCAAAGCAGTCGGTAAAGCCAAGCCGTTCCAATTTCTCGGCAATGATTTCCGCTCTTTCGCGACGTGCGTTTGATTGTTGCTCGACGGCTTGCAGAATTGATGGAGAATCCAGCCCAACATTGAGTCCAACAATATGGATTCCACGACGATTCCACTGACTTGAGAGCTCAATGCCCGGAATAATTCGCAGGCCGCTATTGGTTTTAGTCAGCTTTTGATAGGCACCGAGCGTGTCATGGTCAGTGATTGAGAGCATATCGATCCCTCGCTCTAGAGCGAGGTCGAGCAGCTCGGCGGGGCTCAGGGAGCCATCAGAGACCGTAGTGTGGCAGTGAAAATCTATATTCATAAATTGAACGTAAGGTTATAAGCGCTTGATTAATTAATCATCAGATAACTTTAGGTAATGGTATCTGGCTATATTTAACTTTCTATAAATTTGAGTGGTCTATTGTACCAGTCTGACCCAACTATATACTGACATTATGATTGAACCGATTTCTGAAATACAAAAGCGTCAGGTAGAAGCCGCCACCGCAACCTATATTAAGGTGGCTTCAGGGCTGTATGAACGCAAATTTGACCCTATTCCTGTGCACTTTGATCTCAGGGGCAAGTGTGCCGGCATGTACGAGATTAAGGGCAAGTCCAAGCGTATCCGCTACAACCCCTGGCTGTTTGCCAAATATTACGAAGAGAGCCTCAGTAACACCGTGATTCATGAGGTTGCCCACTATCTGGTTGACTGTATTTATGGTTTGCGGCGGGTCAAGCCCCATGGTCGCGAGTGGAAATCGATCATGACTGATTTTGGCGCGCCACCAAAAGCCACTGGGGACTATGATTTAACCGGTATCCCAATGCGTCAGTATGAGCGCTTTGCCTACAAGTGCGGTTGCCGAACCCATCAGCTAACCAGTGTGCGCCATAAAAGAATTGTTCAGCGTGGCTATCAATACCGCTGTCAGTACTGCCACAGTTTTATTGAATCTGATCGTGCGGCCAACGGATGAGTGACTGGTTTGTCTACATGATCCGCGCCACCGATCAGTCCCTGTATACCGGAATAACCACGGATGTAGAGCGGCGCTTTGCCGAGCATCAAAGTGGTCGCGCCGGTGCCAAATACTTTCGTGGCCGCAGCCCAGAGCAGGTGGTGTTGGTTGAGTCTGGCTATGATCGCAGCAGTGCCAGCATTCGCGAGGCGCAAATCAAAAAGCTCTCCCGTGAGCAAAAGCTTGAGTTATTGGCTAGTTAGAGTCGATACCTTCTCGTTTGTCTAGCAATTGTATATACAGGATAGTCTTTACTCCGATCAAGTATTCCTGTAATTTCCTCTGCTAAGTTTCCTATAAAACCAATAATTAAAATAAAAAATGGCTTAAAGGGCTTTATTTAAATATTGTATATACAGGTATAGTGTATATACCAGTAAGGAGTTTGGTTGATGACGCAGGCTATTTATTCTCTGCCACGCTATGCGCAGATAAAAACCTATATAAAAAATCAGCTGGAATCTGGTCAGTGGCAGGCTGGCGATCGTATTCCCTCGGAAAATAAGCTCGCCGAGGACTTTGCGGTTAGCCGAATGACGGCGCGTCGTGCGGTTCAGGAGTTGGCCGATGATCATCTACTTATCCGTACAGCGGGTTTAGGTACCTTTGTTGCTGAGCCGCAGGCAGTCACAGCAGCTGTGGAAATAGACGATTTCACTCAGCAGTTCAATCACAGCAACCCGCAATACAGTAACCGCATCATTACTCTGGAACAGGTAAACGCGGAGAAAGATATGGCCTCAGTGCTAGGCCTTAATGAAGGTGATGGGCTGTTCCACTCGGTAGTGGTTCATTATCGAGACTCCGCCGCAGTGCAGTGGGAAGAGTGCTTTGTAAATCCGGGGATAGTAGGCGCCTATCTTAAACAGAACTATTCCAAGGTCACCCCTCAGGCCTATCTTAACTGGGTGGCTCCCGCGACTCGAGTTGAACATCAGGTACAGGCGGTCATGCCCGAGGTTGAGGTCACTGGGGCGCTGGGATTGGCATCGATCAGCTCCTGCTTAAAAGTCAGTCGTCGCAGTTGGCATACGGACAGGGTAGTCAGCGTCTGCAAGCTTATATATCCCGGCAGCTATTCTCTGGGTGCGGAATTGATTATCTGATGGAACCTTCCTCAATGAAAAAAATTGCCGTATTTGTCGATGTTCAAAATATCTATTACACCGTTAGGGAGCAGTTTTCCTGCCACTTTAACTATGGGGAGCTATGGCGGCGCATTAGCCAGCAGGGCGAGATTGTGTTGGCAAATGCCTATGCGATTGAGCGCAATGACCCGGGGCAAAGAGGTTTTCAGCAGCGCTTGCGGGAGATTGGTTTTGAGGTGAAATTAAAACCCTATATCCAGCGCAGCGATGGATCGGCAAAAGGTGATTGGGATGTGGGTCTGGCTATTGATGTGATGGACGCGGCGGCCAATCATGATCAGACCGTAGACGATAAAATAGACCATATAGTACTGCTCTCAGGGGATGGTGATTTTGATTTGCTTATTGAGAGAGTGAAGACCGGTTATGGGATTGATACAACGGTCTTTGGTGTTAACTCATTAACGGCAGCATCGCTAATCAATGCCGCCGCTGTATTTGAGCCTATTCAGGGGTCACTGCTTTTAAAGTGAAGTGCGAAAAGTAAGCACTTACAAACAAAGTTTTCTGCCTGTAGCTATCAAGTAATAATTCCACCACCGCCCATGCCGCCGCCCATACCACCATTGCCACCGCCCTGACCGGGCACCACAATCTGCGAGGCCTGTTCGCGGCGCATCTTTTCCAGTTCTCTGCTGGCTTCATCTACGGCGATTTGGGCTTTACCGGCAAAGTCACTGGCCGCTTCACCAATAGTGTTGCCGTCGAGCTGGAAGTTCAGTGGAAGCGCGCCCATTGGGGTCATTATTTGCGCGGCACCAAAAAAGGTTGTATCGCGATCAGGGTCGTCGCTACCATCGGCTTTAATAGGGACCAATTTGCGGATTGTGCCCAATTTTTGGTCGGTAAAGTTTTCTTCGCGAAACAGGCCATTGGGATCCATTTCGGTATCGTTTGCTGTAGTCATAGAATTATCTTTCTTAATGTGAAAAGTGTATTTGATAGTGTATTTAATAGTACCTGTATATGTAGCGCACCCTAGCAGACATGGGGTATCAGTAAAAGGCTCTAGAGATTCTAGCGGGGTAGTTTCCACGAGATAGCCGCGGCTGTAATTAACAATATAGAAGAGCCAATTAAGCAGGCAGCCAGACCGTAATGCTGGTAAATCAATCCGGATAGCAGGGTGCAGACCAATCGACCTGCAGCGTTAGCCATATAGTAAAACCCAACATCCATAGAGGCGCCATCTTCACGGGCATAGGAGACAATCAGGTAGGAGTGAACCGATGAGTTGATGGCAAACAGTGCGCCAAATATTAGCAGCCCAGCGATTATGAGTAGTTCAGTGTTCCACTCTAGATAGAGGCCTATAGCTATAAGCGCTGGAAGTAAGCAGATCGCCGCTACCCACTCAAAGGCAGTCTTTCCCGATGCCTCGGTGACCTTGGGTGCCAGAGCTTGCATAGCGCCATAGCCAATAATCCAGACGGCTAATAGGCTGCCGACCTGGGTATAGCTCCAGCTCAATTCACTCTGCAAAAACACCGGCAGAGCAACGACAAACCAGATATCTCTGGAGCCAAACAGAAAAAACCGTGCGGCACTAAGGCGATTAATAGCCGCGCTTTTGGAGAACAGCTCGGTAAATTTACTGCGCTGTTTAGCTATCCCAGTGCTGCGGTTTAAGAGTATCAGGCTCAATACAAACACTGCGGATAACAGTGCCGCCATAATGCCAACAGCACCTTGAAAGCCGACCACTGCCAGCAGCCAGCCGCCGAGGAAAAAGCCAAGCCCCTTAAGCGCGTTCTTTGAGCCGGTCAGCATTGCCACCCAACGGTAAAGTCGGTTTTGACTGTCGTCGGCAACCAGAGATTTAATACTGGTTTTGGCACTCATTTTATTCAGGTCTTTGGCTATACCCGAGAGTGCTTGAGCAACCATGACATAGGCTACGCTGAGCACCGAGCTGTCGACCAGCAGCATACACAGGGCGCCGATCTGCAGTGCCAGTCCCAGTTGCATGGTGATGGTTAACCCAATCGCCGTCGCCAGCCAGCCGCCGAGTAGGTTGGTGACCATGCCAAAGAATTCATAGAGTAAAAATAGACCGGCGATCTCAAGAGGGCTAAAGCCAAGCCCATGAAAAAACAGCACCACCAACATCCGCAATGCGCCATCGGTAAGGGTAAAGGCCCAATAATTAAGGGTAACAATAATGTATTGGGCTGTTGCCGATTTAAACTCAAGCATGATAGTGGGCGGTGGGGCGCTTAATCTTTGATCGAGGCAGCGACCTTAGCGGCCAGCTCCATCATGCGATTAACATAACCCACTTCATTGTCATACCAGATAAGCACTTTGACCTGAGAGTTATTGATCACCATGGTCGATAGTCCATCGACAATTCCCGAGCGTTTATCGTTGGTGTAATCCACCGATACTAGCGGAATCTCATCAAAACCCAGAATGCCTTTTAGTCGCCCTTCTGCAGCTGTTTTTAGCGCACTGTTCACTTTTTCAACGGTGACATCTTGCTCGAGCTCAAAAACGCAGTCAGTTAGGGAAGCATTAGCCAGAGGAACACGAACAGCCAGACCGTTTAAGCGGCCTTTTAGTTCGGGAAAGATCTCGGTGATCGCGGTGGCCGAGCCTGTGCTAGTCGGGATAAGCGACATACTGCTAGCGCGGGATCTGCGCAGATCGCTGTGGTACTCATCAAGAATACTCTGGGTGTTAGTAATATCGTGGATGGTGGTTATGGCGCCGTGTTTTATACCAAAGGTTTTCTGGAGTACGTCGATGACCGGCGCCAGACAGTTGGTAGTACAGGAGGCGGCGGTAACTATGGCTTGATCCTGATACTGGTCATCGTTAACGCCCATGACGATATTTAAGGTGCCATCCTTTACCGGCGCGGAGACCACAACTTTTTTAACGCCCTGATCAAAATAGGGTGCCAGAAGTTGCTGAGATTTAAATTTACCGCTGCACTCAATCACCATATCCACACCGGACCAGTCGGTATCTTCGATATTTTTATTTTGCGAGTAGCTAATGCTGCGATCGCCAATCTGAATTGATGAGCTGCCCTCAGTTGAGCTGATCTCTTCGTCCCAGGTGCCGTGCACCGAGTCGTATTTTAAAAGGTGTGCTGCACTCTTGGCATCGCCGGCGACTTCGTTGATATGGACAATTTCAAAGTTGTCCCAGTGCCACGCAGCGCGGAGGGATAATCTGCCCATGCGGCCAAAGCCGTTAATTCCGATTCTGATAGTCATGGTTTTTTAAATCTCTGTTGGTTGATCACTTATTAAGAGCTTTTTATTACAAGCTTTTCTTTTACTACAGTTTTATTACAGCAGTATGACGGGGAACGTTTTTGTCGACACAGCTCACAATATTCTGTCACGCAGGGCTATTTGAGAACCGGCGAACATTAAAACTGCGAACAGCTCGTGAGAAATCACCGAATAAAACGATTTCAATGAACTTTCTATTTAGAGCTATCGATACAGAGCTCCTAATAAAGAGCTTTCCATCAAGAGCTTTAAGTAAATAGCAAAGAGGAATCATCAATGAATGTTTTAGGTATTGCCAGTTTGTTTTTAATTGCCTGTGGCGCGTTATTTGGCGCTTCGATTGGCATTTTCGCCTACGGCGCAGATTTTTGGACCAGCATAGGCATTGGCTGTGGACTTGGCGCCTGTGTTGCGGTCAGCGAATTTTCTCCCATGTTTGACTAAAGGGTTCGACTAAAAAGCTTGACTAAAGGGTTCAACTAAAAAGCTTGATTAGAGAGCTCGACTAAATAGCCCGACTAAAAAGTTTTATTAAAGGTATTCAACACCCAAAGTTTAAATCGTACTTCTCCTCCCATTTTAGGCCACCGAAAGGTGGCCTTTTTTTTTGGCTGGCTTTTTATTCGAGCAGTTTTTTACTAGACAGTTTTTTACTAGAGAGCTTTTTACTAGACAGCTTAGTGCTGGTGTCCGCCAACGCCGTGAACATGGCCGTGCTCAAGTTCTTCTGCCGTTGCTTCGCGCACATCTGCGATAGTGACATCAAAGTTAAGGGCCTTACCTGCCAGAGGGTGGTTGCCATCGACAGTAACAGTCTCATCAGTAACCGCGGTAACGGTTACAGGAACGGCTCCGCCCTGACCAGTTTGCGCTTCAAACTGCATGCCAATCTCAATGCTCTCAACACCTTGGAAAGCAGTGCGTGGCACGTCCTGAATCAGCTCTTCCTGAACTGGGCCGTAGCCTTCTTCAGCAGTAACGGCAACGTTTAGCTGGTCGCCAGCTGATTTACCTTCAAGTGCATTTTCCAATCCGGGAATAATATTGCCTGCTCCATGCAGATAAGCCAATGGGTCTTTGCCTGCAGAGCTGTCGATTTCCTGGCCTGCATCATCAGTCAATAAGTAATGAAAACTTACGGCGCTATTTTCTTTAATTGTCATTGTTCGTTCCTGGTAGCTTGTAAAAAGGTTGTTTTAAAAAGTGGTTTTAAAAAGTAGTTTTAGTCAGTGTTACTTTAAAGGGCGCCATTATGCGCGAATGAGTCCTAAATATCGACTCTCTGCTGTACAGCGGGAAAATCCGGTTGTAAAAACAAAAGATCGCCTTACACTCTTTACGGATAATGTTAGCTGTCATATTTATGTCATACATTCGCCATTAAATGAGTCGTCTATAAATGAATGATAAGGTTATTACCATGCCGAAGCATACGGTTTTAATCGTCGATGACGAAGCGGCGATTCGAGATATGTTGTGTATAGCACTGGAAGCGGCAGATTTTAATGTATTGGATGCAGAGAATGCGCAACAGGCTCACGCCGCGATAATTGATAAACAACCTGATCTGGTCTTGCTGGATTGGATGATGCCTGGCACCACAGGGCTGGAGTTATTGCGCCGCCTAAAGCGCGATGATCTGACCGCCAGAATTCCGGTGATTATGCTTACCGCCAAAGCTGAGGAAGATAGTAAGATCTCTGGTCTGGATGCTGGCGCTGATGACTTTATCCCCAAACCCTTTTCTCCGCGCGAGTTGATTTCCCGCGTCAAGGCCGTTCTTCGACGGGTTGGCCGTGAGGAACTTCAGGAGCCTATCTCTATAGGTCAGCTGGTGTTTGACCCAATTGGACACCGGGTGAGTATTGCTGATCAGGCGATCAATCTGGGTCCCACCGAATATCGGCTTTTGCAATTCTTTCTCACCCATCAAGAGCGAGTTTACTCCCGCGACCAGATTCTCGATTATGTCTGGGGCGGCAATGTCTACCTCGATGAGCGAACGGTGGATGTTCATATTCGTCGTCTGCGCAAAGCAATTTCGGTTGCAGGACATGAAAACTATGTGCAGACTGTGCGCGGAGCAGGCTACCGTTTTTCAGCCCAGCTAAAAAATGCTTAATAGAGGGTGTAAATTCGTTGCGACCGGGAATGCATACAGAGATATGGCGTGTGGTATTGGTATGCCTGTTCTCCCTGTTATTTGGTCTGAGCCTCGGCGCTCCCTTTGAATTATTTCTCGCCGGAGTCGTTATCTACGTACTCTGGACCTTCCGCATAATCAATCTGATATTCAGCTGGATCGATAAAGGTATGCGCGGCACTCCTCCGGACACCGACGGTGTCTGGGGCGAAATTAGCGATACGTTAAATCGCCAGCGCCGCCGCCATCGCCGCACCCAGGAAAAAATGCGCCGCACCATTAATCGAGTCACCCGGCTAACTGAAGCCCTGGGCGAAGGTATTTTGGTGTTGCGCAGTGATCTGACCATAGACTGGTGGAATAGCTCTGCGGCAAAGCTGTTGGGTCTGCGCTCTGTTGATCGCGGCAGCGCAGTGACAAATTTAATTCGCGACCCGGCTTTTGTCAGTTATATCACCCAGAAAGAATTTGTTGGCGCTCTCAAGCTGAACACTTCCAGTCCCACCGGCACTATGCAGCAATTTGCCGCCTCATACTTTGGTGCCGATGAAATTGTTCTGGTGGTTACTGATATAAGCCGTCTCGACGGCCTTGAGCAGTTGCGCAAAGAATTTGTTGGCAATGTTTCCCATGAGTTGCGCACACCACTGACGGTGATGCGCGGTTATCTGGAAACCCTGCAGCTTATGCCTTCGGACAATCCGATTTCCGGCAAGGCGTATGCCCAGATGTCTGAGCAGGTCGATCGTATGCAGTCTCTAGCTGACGACCTAATTATGATTTCCCGACTGGAAGCCGATGACCAGAAGCCGGCTTTTGAAACGGTAGGTCTGGCGGATCTACTTAAAGAGATTGTCGCTGAAGCTGAGTTGCTCAGTAATGGTAAGCATAAAATAACTCTCAACTGCCCCGAGGCGGTTAGTGTTGAGGCTGACCCCAAGGATATCCGCAGTGTGTTGGGCAATCTGGTCTTTAATGCGGTGCGCCACAATCCGGATGGGGCATCTGTTGCGGTCACTGTGACCAGCTATGGGGGCTTTATTAATATCTCGGTCAAGGACAGTGGCAAGGGTATAGATCCGATGGAGATTCCGCGACTCACTGAGCGTTTTTATCGCGGTGATAGCAGTCGTAATTCCGATACCGGTGGCACAGGTTTGGGTCTGGCAATTGTGAAGCACGCGTTGGGACGCTGCGGTGGGCAGCTGACTATCAATAGCAGATTGGGGCAGGGTGCGGAATTTATCTGCCGGCTGCCGGTGTCTCAATAAGCTAAAATAATAGACTAGACTTACAAGCTAACAACAATTTTCAGATATAAAAAAAGGGTGCCGAGGCACCCTTTTTTACGCATTGCATTATTAATGCATTGTCAGCGCATTGAGCTTAGAACTTGTGTTCCATGCCCAGACCAAATGCGCTGTTTTCTGAGTCCGCAGAACCCACTGATGAGTCTGTGTTATCAGTGTAGAAAACATACAGCTTAGTGCTTTTAGCCAGCTTGTAGTCAGCACCCAGAGAGAAAGTTTCCTCTTCATCGCCGTCGGCATCATCTTCAATAGAGCCAAACTGTGCTTTCAAGGTAATAGCGCTGTCGAGCTTGTAGGCTGCGCTGATAAAGTAACCTGACTCATCTTTTGTGCCGGCATCATTTTCATTTTGCTGGTACATAAAGCCTAGCTTCAGAGCGTCTACCTTGTACTGAGCAACAGCGCGCATTAGATCCTGGCCGTCAACATCCTGATCGCCAGCAAGGGCGAGATACAGGTCGTCTTGTTTGTAGCTTACAGAGTAAGATACGCCGTCAGCCAGGCCGTCGTTGCCGTTATCGGCATCTTCACCGGGAATCATGGCAATTGTAGAGTTGAAGCCGTTGATTTCTGGTGAGCTGTAGGCAACGATATTGGAAACGCGGTTCTCGCCTTCAAAGGTATTCTTGATATCGCCTTCAAGGTCATTGAACAGATCGATCTTGCTCTGTGCCAGTTTGGTCGGGGTGTCGTGCTTGCCCGCCCACACTGTACCGAAAGAGCCTTTGATGCCGCCCATAATATTGCGCTGGGTAAAGGTTTGACCTTTACAGTCGCCATCGTCGACACAGATTTCAAATTCAGCCTTGTATACAAGTGTAAGACCTTCAGCGATTTCGCTCTTTCCTTTAACGCCAAGACGAGAAGCATTGCTGTTCAGCTTCCACTCATCGTTGCTGCCGTCGTCTGCATTTACCAGAGAGACATTTACTTTACCGTAAACAGTACCGTCGATAGGGCCGGCGGCAAAACCATGAGAAGCAAAACCCATAGTTGAAGCGATAGCGGCGCTAAGTAGTAATTTTTTCATACAAATTCCCCAAATTTTAAAGTCAGTTGACAATTATATGGTTAGAAACCAAGGCTGAAATATGACAGCCACATGACAACTCTATGTATTAAATATGACATTCATATGACAGTCATAAAATATACATAATAAATTCATAAAAATTACATAAATTGTTATTTCAGGGCCCTCTGTCATATTTGTGTCATATAACTTCAATATCCTCATTTCCGTCATCAAAGTTAGTTTAATCAACAGCACATTACCGTGCTTGAATGTGGAGGTTTATATGACCCAACGTACAATAATCACAGCCATCTTATTCACAGTGGCTTCAATAACAGCTACATCATCTGCAATGGCTCGTGACAGCATTGAAGTTGTAGGTTCTTCAACTGTATACCCTTTTTCAACTGTCGTTGCTGAGCGTTACGGTCGTGCCAGTGGCAAGCCTACTCCAAAAATCGAATCTACGGGTTCTGGCGGCGGCATGAAATTATTTTGCTCCGGTGTTGGCACCAACTACCCGGATATCACTAACTCTTCACGTCGTATGAAGGCTTCTGAGTACAAGCTGTGCCAGAGCAATGGCGTTAAAGAGATTATTGAAGTTCAGATTGGTTATGACGGTATCGTTATTGCTAACTCTATAAAGGTAGCGCCAATGAAGCTTACCCGTAAGGATATCTTCCTTGCGCTGGCTGCTCAGGTTCCCGGCGAAAAAGAAGGCGAGCTGGTCGATAACCCGTACAGCACTTGGAAGCAGGTTAATGCTTCACTGCCCAACACTGCCATTGAAGTACTTGGCCCACCGCCAACCTCTGGTACTCGCGATGCATTCGCCGAGTTGGCAATGGAAGGTGGCTGTAAGAAGATTGCCTGGATTGCTGCCCTTAAAAAGAAAGATAAGAGCGCCTACAAGGCTATCTGTCACACAGTACGTGAAGACGGTCGCTACATCGAAGCTGGTGAAAACGATAACCTGATCGTTCAGAAGCTTGAAGCAAACCCGGCTGCCCTTGGTGTATTTGGCTTTAGCTTCCTCGACCAGAATGCCGACAAGGTTCAGGGTTCACAGATTGAATCAGTTGAGCCAACCTTTGAGTCAATTGCTGACAAGTCTTACCCAGTATCACGTCCGCTGTTCTTCTATGTTAAGAAAGCTCACGTAGGTGTTGTGCCTGGTATCCAAGGTTTCCTTAATGAGTTCGCTAGCGAGAAGGCTTGGGGCGAAGAGGGATATCTTGCTGAGAAAGGTATGATCCCGCTGCCAGATGCCGAGCGCAAGGTGATGGCTGCAAACACTAGAAATTTAGTGCCTATGACAGGCAAAGAAGCATTGAAATAATGCTCAGAAGTTGTCACAGTACGGCCCGGCTGAATAAGCCGGGCTGTTTTTTTATCTGACGAGATTCTGCCAGCAATATGCAAGCGACAAATATTCTTTTTTTAATACTCGGATTGGGCTGTTTTGCCTTCTATCTCGGGCGTGGGCGCTCATTGGCAATTGCCAAACCGCTGGGTGGTATTCGCCATCTGCACTCCCTGCCTTCTTACTACGGATTCCATGCTGCAATCTGGTGTGCGCTGCCGTCACTGATCCTGTTGAGTCTATGGTTGGTCTTTGATGATCTGCTGATTAACAGCATGGTGATGGACGCTTTACCTGACATAGATGCTCCAACAGATGCGGCTAGTTACAACCTGCTACTGAATAAAATTGCCAACATCGCTGATGGCATTTTGCCGCGCACTGCTGAGAACTCAGCGCTGATTGCTGCCGCAGATCAAATGATTAATCTTAGAGTGATCTCACGTTGGTCGTTGACCGCGCTGATACTCACCCTTTCATTGGTGGGATTGACCTGGGCTTGGTCGCGCACAGCGCAGCTATTTCGAGCTCGCCCAGTCGTTGAACGTGTTGCTGAAAACCTCTTGCTCGCCTGCGCCTGTCTAGCGATTTTTACCACTATTGGTATTGTTTTCTCGGTGATGTTTGAATCGATACAGTTTTTCCGTTCCGTCCCATTTTTCGATTTTGTATTTGGTTTGGACTGGAGCCCGCAGACGGCAATCCGTGAAGATCAGGTAGGATCCTCCGGCAGCTTTGGCGCAGTGCCTCTGTTTGTGGGAACCCTGCTGATATCTGCTGTCGCGATGATAGTTGCTGTGCCGGTTGGTTTGATGTCCGCTATTTTCCTCGCTGAATACGCGAATAAAACCGTACGCAGTTACGTTAAGCCAGCGCTTGAAGTGTTGGCAGGTATTCCGACTGTAGTTTATGGATTTTTCGCCGCTTTGACGGTAGCGCCTTTTCTTCGTGATCTAGGTGCCAGTTTTGGTTTGTCAGTATCCTCAGAGAGTGCCCTAGCAGCCGGTGGTGTTATGGGGGTGATGATTATTCCCTTTATCTCATCGCTTGCTGACGATGTGATTACCGCCGTGCCGCAGTCTATGCGCGATGGCTCTTTAGCCATGGGTGCTACCAAGTCTGAAACCGTACGTCGTGTCATTATCCCCGCAGCACTGCCGGGTATTGTCGGTGGCATTATGTTGGCTGTTTCAAGAGCCATTGGCGAAACCATGATTGTCGTTATGGCTGCCGGTATGGCGGCGAGGTTGACCGCCAATCCGTTGGAGTCGGTGACAACAGTGACCGTACAAATTGTTACGCTGTTAACCGGTGACCAAGAATTTGATAGTCCTAAAACTCTCGCTGCTTTTGCTCTTGGGTTGATGCTCTTCAGTGTGACCCTGTTACTAAATATTTTCGCCCTGCATATAGTTAAGAAATATCGAGAGCAGTATGAGTAAGCCAGTTAATAATTTAGAGAAAATCAGGAAATCCCTGAACCGCCGTAACCGTGCAGAAAAGCGTTTCCGCTGGTACGGTCTCGTCGCTGTGTTAATCGGTTTAGCTGCTGTTGCAGTTTTATTTACCGATATTATCAGCAAAGGTCATGGCGCTTTTCGAATAACCTATATGCAGCTTGAGGTTAATTACGATCAGGATTTGATCGGCATTAATAATCTAACGGATCCAGAGCAATTAATGCTTGGGGATTGGCAAGCCATTCCCAAAGTGGCCCTACGTAACCAGTTTCCAGAGGTTTCTGGTCGCAAGGATAAGCGTAACTTATATAAGTTGGTGAGCAATGGCGCTGGCTTTGACCTTAAAGATAGATTGCTGGCTAACCCACTTTTACTCGGTACCTCAGAGACTATATGGGTGTTAACAGATGATGATATCGACACCTACTATAAATCATGGTTGGATGGTGAGCCCTACGCGGCGAGGCTGTCCGACAAGCAAGTGACCTGGATTCATGAGCTTCATGATGAGGGCAAGATTCGATTGCAGTTCAACAGCAACCTGTTTACTCGCGGTGATTCCAGAGAGCCTGAGCAGGCGGGTATACGCGGTGCAGTTATGGGTTCATTGCTGACCTTGATTCTCACCTTGCTGTTATCGTTTCCCATCGGTGTATCCGCAGCGATTTATCTTGAAGAGTTTGCGCCAAAAAATGGCTGGACCGATTTTATTGAAGTAAACATTAATAATCTTGCTGCTGTGCCGTCGATCATTTTCGGGCTGCTCGGTTTGGCGATTTTTATTAATTTTTTCCATATTCCAAGGTCTGTGCCCATCGTCGGTGGTTTAGTGCTAACCCTGATGACGTTGCCAACTATTATTATTACCAGCCGTGCGGCGATTAAGTCAGTGCCGCCATCAATACGTGAAGCGGCACTGGGCATGGGTGCGTCGAAGTATCAGATGGTTCTCCATCATGTGTTGCCCTTGGCCTTGCCCGGCATGTTGACCGGCGCGATTATTGGTATGGCTCAGGCGTTAGGTGAATCTGCACCGCTACTAATGATCGGTATGGTCGCCTTTATTGTCGATATTCCTGGTGGTTTTAGCGATCCAGCGACTGTATTGCCGGTGCAAATTTTCCTCTGGGCAGATAGTCCGGAGCGAGCATTTATCGAAAAAACCTCAGCCGCGATTATGGTGTTGTTGAGCTTTTTAATTATTATGAATACATCAGCTGTGTGGTTGCGCAAGCGCCTCGAACGTCGCTGGTAGAAAGGATAAGACTATGAATCCAAGCACCTCGAATCCAAGCACCTCGAATCCAAGCGCCTCAACTGACGCAGCCAGCCCTGTGAAGGGAGCAAAGCCTGAAGCTATGCAGACTCTCGAAGTTTCGGATAATGAAGCTACCGTGGGCAAGTGTTTTACTGATAAGCCAAAGATGAGCATGCGCAACGTCAATGTTTTCTACGAAGACAAACAGGCGATTCACGACGTGAGTGTGGATATTGCCAAGAATGAAGTGATTGCGATGATTGGCCCGTCGGGCTGTGGTAAGTCAACGTTCCTGCGCTCGTTGAATCGTATGAATGATACGGTTGAAGGCTGTCGGGTAGAGGGAAAAATCTGCATGGACGGTGAAGACCTCTATGCGCCAAAGCTCGATGTGGTTGAGTTGCGAGCCAGAGTGGGCATGGTGTTCCAGAAGCCAAATCCATTTCCAAAATCGATCTACGACAATGTCGCCTATGGCCCAAAGTTACACGGACTGGCCGATAGCCGTGTGGATCTGGATGAAATCGTTGAAAAAAGCCTGCGCAAAGCCAGCCTTTGGGATGAAGTTAAAGAGCGTCTGCATCAGGCGGGTACCGGTCTCTCCGGTGGTCAGCAACAGCGACTCTGTATTGCTAGAGCCATTGCGGTTAGCCCCGAAGTGATTCTGATGGATGAGCCCTGTTCGGCACTGGATCCAATTGCCACGGCAAAAATCGAAGAGCTGATCGAAGAGCTAAGCCAAAATTTCACTATTGCCATAGTGACTCACTCGATGCAGCAGGCGGCACGAGTGTCTCACCGCACAGCCTATTTCCATCTCGGTCGTTTGATTGAGGTAAACCCAACCGAGCAGGTATTCACTATGCCTGCCCACCGGTTAACTGAAGCTTATATTACTGGCCGTTTCGGCTAGAATTAATAGACAGGAAGTAAGGGGAGCAATATGGACAAAATGAAGTTCGAAAATCATTACATGAAGCAGTTCGACGACGAGCTTGAAGAGATTCGTACCCGTCTTATGGAGATGGGTGGCAAGGTCGAGCAGCAGCTACAAAATGCGATTCGCGCCGTCAGTGATGCAGACAGCAAATTGGCCGAAGAGGTGATTAGGGAAGAGCAGTTAGTTGATGAGATGGAAGTCGATATCGATGAAGCCTGTATTCTTATTATTGCTCGCCGCCAGCCCGCGGCCAGCGATCTGCGTCTGGTGATGATGGTCACCAAAGCGGTTAACGATTTGGAGCGTATTGGCGACGAAGCGAAAAAGATTGCCAATCACGCAATTATCCTCGCCGGTGAAAGCAAGACATCCGAAGGTTACACTGAGGTTCGTCACCTGGGTCAGTCAGTTGTCAGCATGTTAGCTAATGCACTGGATGCCTTTGCGCGTTTTGATGTAGATGCTGCAATGCGCACTATAGAAGAAGACAAGCAGATCGACCTCGACTACAAAACAGCCCTGCGCGAGTTAGTCACCTACATGATGGAAGATCCTCGCAGCATTAGCCGTGCGATTAATATTCTCTGGGTTGTTCGCTCTCTGGAGCGCATTGGCGATCACGCGAAAAACCTCTGCGAGCAAATTGTCTTTGTTGTTAAAGGTAAAGATATCAGGCATCAGTAGATAGTCTAAAAAATAGCTAACCATAGAAGCCCTTTTCTGTGGTTAGCTGATGCTTCTTGCGCAAGGTAAGAAGTAATTAAATCTGTCATATTTAAGTCATTTTTCTGTCATTAAACATTCACGCCATCGTCATTTTTGACTGTTAATTTGCATCCTTATTGATGCAAGGCGCATTTACGTGCGCCTCAAATAATTGAATTTAACAGTCATGACGCGAGGTTGGGTGGAAGATGGCCAGAAAATGGTTTTTTGTATTGAGTTTGGTGGCTTCATTTATAGCGCCCAGAGTGTTGGCTGAGGACCTTTTTGTCCTTGTGTTTCTTGAAGATGCACCGCTTCGACATGTGAAAGTTGCTGTCGACGGCAAGATTGTTGGCGTCACTGATGGCAAGGGTCTGATTCAGGCCTCATTGAAGCCTGGTGCCCACAAGCTCTATTTGATCGATGACGATCTGGCGATTCCGGTTCGATTTAATATCCCCAAAAACGGCGAAGTTGAAGTCTCAGCTGTATTCAGCCGAGAGCCGGGTGTTGAGCCAGTGGTAAAAAGCCAGGCCTTTACTGCTGACAGCGATGCCTCTGGTTATATTGCCGGTGTGGTTACCTCACCCTCCGGACTGCCAATTGCCGGTGCAAGCGTTGAAGTTGTCGATATTCAATTATCCACAGAGACCAACGCTGAAGGTATTTATACTCTTGAACTTCCCCGCGGTGTGCACAGTGTTGAAATCACCAGAGATGGATACAGATCTTCCAGTGTCGAAGCTATTCGAGTATTTGCTGATCTGGGTGTTAATGCGCGCTTTAAGTTATTGAAAAAGCCGCCAGCGGATTCCGCTATTGCACTGCCGACCCCACGTCTGGAAGAGGTGGTTACTCTGGGTGTATTTAACCCAACCGAAGGCGCTGGTGATATTCAGCGGTACGCTTCGTCAATTGTCAGCGCGATGGATGCCGATCAGATCGCCCGCTTTGGTGACAGTGATGTGGCACTGGCGATTGGCCGAATTGTTGGCCTCAGTGTCAGTGAAGGCAAGTACGCCAATGTTCGTGGTCTCGACGGCCGCTATATCGCTACCAACTTTAATGGCATTCTGATGCCGAGTACCGATCCACTGCGTCGCGATATCCAGCTCGACCTTTTCCCGTCAAATATTGTTGAATCGATTGCCGTTCAAAAATCATTTTCAGCAGATCAGCTGGCATCCACAACTGGTGGCTCGATCGCTGTAAAAACCAAAGGCCTGCCCGATGAACGCGTTGGCAGCCTGTCAGTGTCCACCGGGTTTAACAGCAGCTTTACCGGTGATGATGTGCAGGGCTATCGCGACTCAGTTACTGAGTGGGCTGGCTTTGACAGCGGCTTGAGAGATATTCACAGCGGTGTATTAGAAGCCACAAACGGTGGTACTTCACTGACTATCTGTGATCCTGATATAGCCGATATCTGTACTCGCCCTGAAGTAGCACTTGCCTACGCGCTTACCTTTAAGCCCGACTATGATCTGGAACCGGTTAATGCCAATCCAAATATTGGCTTTGATGCAGACTTTGGCGATCGCTTTGATTTTGCTGAAGGCGAGCTCGGTTACTTTGTTGCCGCCTCCTATGGACGCACAACTGGCTACCGCGGCGACGCAAGCCTGAGCAACCCAATTAACCTGACCGGTATGTATAACCGCACACAGGACACAGTTTCTGTGAATGGCTACGGCGTGGTTGGCTATGAGTTTGACCGCGGTGAAATTCTCTCCAAGACAACCCTGTTGCGCTCTACAGATGACACCTCGAGAAACACCGTTGCTGTGGATATTGAAGGCGTTAACCGCGACAAGACAATTTTAGAATATGTGCAGCGCCAGCTGTTCTCCCAGAGCGTTAGTGGTATCTATGATTTATACCTGGGTGATCTGGAGAGCAAGATCGATTGGCGTGTTGGTTACTCGGAAACTGATCGTATCGAACCGGATCGTCGCCAGTACTTCTTACAGAACGGCAGTCTGGCAACATCGTCACTTGAGCGTCGCTGGTCAGATCTAAACGAAGTCAGTAATGATATTGGTTTTGACTACACCGGCTCTTTTGAGTGGGGCGCTGAAAATTTCACCTCTCTGGTAGTTGGTGCTCTGGCTTCGGATAAGCAGCGAACCGTTGATCTCTACCGTTTCGGTATTCGACTGGGTGATGATCCAATTTCCCTGAATGTAACTGATGGCATTGAATCTCTATTGTCGGTTGAAAATTTTGCCGCCGATGCATTTAGACTGCGACCAGCGACTGGATCGACCGACTCCTACGCCTCCGCAGAGAAAATAGAGGGCTATTACCTAAAAGCGATCAATGAATTGGGCAGCGCCTGGACAGCCGAATTGGGTGCACGCTTTGAAAGCTTTAGTCAGGATATTAGCTACCCTAATTCCTTATCAGCTGCGGCTGGCACTCTGGAACACGAAGCTTGGTACCCGGCATTTAACCTGTCTTGGCGTGCCACTGAAGAACTTCAGTTGCGCTTGGGTTACAGCCAGACAGTTTCATACCCCGGTCTTATCGAGCGCTCTGCATCACAGTCCTATGACCCATCAACCGATGACCCCATTTTTGGTACACCGGAGCTGATGGTTTCCGAGATCGATAACCTCGATTTACGTATGGAGTACTACTTTGGTGAGAGCAATAGTGTTTCGTTGGCACTCTTCAATAAGGAAATTATCAATCCTGTAGAGCGTGCAATTCCAGACGCTTCTGGTTCCGCTGCCGATGGTATTACCTTTAGAAATCAGGAAGCCGCAGAACTCGATGGCATCGAATTTGATTTCAACAGCGTGGTATTTGATCGCGATGATCACTCGGTTTTCGTCAACGGCAATATTACATTTATCGATTCTGCCGTAACTCTGGGCGCCAAGTCGCTGCAGCTTGAAGGTGCCGGTTCCAATGGCCGTCAGCTACAGGGCCAGTCTGAATACCTGGCAAACCTGCAGATTGGTTACGACCATTATCCATCTGAGCAGAAGGTCACTCTGTTGGTTAACTATTTTGACGATCGAATCTTCCGAACTGCGCGAGGCGCTGCACTGGGGCCGGTTGTTGAAGTTGGGCGAACCCTTGTTGATATGAATTACGAGAAGTCCTTCTCAGAACAGTGGACGGTAAAACTCAAGCTTAAAAACCTAACGGATGAGCCAGTCAGCTATACGCAAAACAATAACTTAATCGAGGTTTATGAAGTCGGAACATCGATCAGTTTATCTCTGGATTACAGACTTTAATTTTACAAATCGGTAGTAGGTAAAGCGGAATTTACCATTTGGGATATTTCGCTAAAAAAATTTAAAACACATTAAATAGGAAAGCTAAACATGAGAACTAATCTATATGTAGGGTGCCTGCTAGCCTCTATGGCACTCGCAGGTTGTGATGGCAACAGCGAGAGCGCAGGTGACATTACGGTAAACGTTGAAGGCGATGTTATTGATAACAGCGTGACAACAACAGAGACGCCAGATGTTGAAACGCCAGTTGTCACTGGTCTCTGTGCTCAGGTTGAAGAAGCATCGTTCGTTGCTTTCAACGATGATTGCTCACAGGGCACGGTAACAGGCACTATCGACACTAATTACACATTTTTGCAAGAAGTAAACTACATCCTCAGCGGTGTTGTTCAGGTTGGTAACGGCAATGTAGCGATCGCTTCTCAGGTTGAGTACGACGCAGTTGTTGCTCAGGGTGTTGAGCTGACAGTAGAAGCTGGTTCAGATGTTAAAGCTGCCGCTGATGGTGTGTTGCTGGTAACTCGCGGTTCTCAATTGATTGCTGATGGTTCTGCTACAAGCCCAATTACATTTAGCAGCCTCGACGCTGACTATGATGGCATGGGCGAATGGGGTGGCGTAGTGGTTCAGGGCTTCGCACCACAGTATGGCCAGGGCGACACTGGCGCTTGTTTCGCCGATGGCGAAGTCTGGTGTAACGTTCAGGGTGAAGGCGGTGACTTCGTTAAAGAATACGGCGGCAATATTGCCGATGATAACAGCGGTGTTATCCGTTATGTACGTATTGCTGAAGGCGGCCTGATCGCTGGTCCAAACAACGAGATCAACGGTCTGACTCTGCAAGGTGTTGGTCACGGCACTGTGATTGATTACATTCAGGTTCACGGTAACCAGGATGACGGTATTGAGTGGTTCGGTGGTACAGCTAACGTAACTCACGCTGTTCTGACGGGCAATGACGATGATGATATCGATTTTGATGAAGGTTACATGGGTAACATTCAGTACGCGCTGATTATCAAAAACCAGACCCCTGGTGCTGTTCCTGTTGGTTCAAATGATCCCCGCGGTATCGAGCTGAACTCTTCTGATGCCAGCTACACACCTCAGACTGCTGGTGTAATTGCCAACGTGACTATTATCGGTGGTGATGCAGCTAACTCTAAAGGTGAGTTCGGTATGCGTCTGCGCGGTTCAGTCACAGCGGCAATCCACAACTCAGCGGTCACTGGCTACGATGTAACCTGTGCCCGTATCGATGATTCAGATAACGACGGTGATTCAAACACGCCGAAGATTGATACACCTATCACTCTGAACAACTTCCTGTGTGACACTGTGGGTGTTGCCTTTAATAAGGAAG
>ENA-OQVM01001184-OQVM01001184.1-marine-metagenome-genome-assembly--contig:-NODE-1184-length-35820-cov-5.320342_pt1 | contig 35820 bp, 33 predicted proteins | sample MGYA00237776_ERZ505498 | MGnify/ENA primary metagenome ERZ505498 (study PRJEB26159, sample SAMN06265151) | marine metagenome | isolation source: Helgoland LTER site | place: Germany:Helgoland, sampling...
CAAAATGCACCGTCGCAGGAGCGGTGCGCTACATCAGCCAAACGCGCCATTGCCGCGCGAGCGGCTTAGTCCTTGGGCTGGAAGCGGTAGTTACCCGCCAAACACACCAAGGTCCGCAACTGGCCCGCTTCCAGCGAAGAACGCTGAAAAAGGTTCAAGTTGCTGTTGGGGTCCCCCCCCTCACACACTCAACACCCGCCGGAACAGCGTATCCAGATACGTTCGTGCGCCGTCTATCGGGTCTGTTTGTGACAGCACCTGCACCTGTGCGTCGAAATCGGCATAGTGCTGTGTTGTCGACCAGATCGAAAAGATCAGGTGTTCGGGGTCGATTTGCGCCAGTTTTCCGGCGTCGATCCACCCTTGGATGACCGCGCATTTTTCGTCGAACAGCGGTTTGAGGTCGGCCACCAGATGCGGGTGCATGCGGGGCGCACCTTGGAGGATTTCCCCAGCGAAGAGCCGGCTTTCGCGCGGCAAATCCCGTGCCATGTCGATTTTGCGGTGCACGTAGCCCATGATTTCGGTCAGTGGATCGCCTGCCGCGTCCAGTTCCACCAGAGGGTCCAGCCATGTTTCCATCAGCTGGTTGAGCAGGGTCACGTGGATTTCTTCCTTGCCCGAGAAATAGTAGAGGATGTTGGGTTTGGACAGGCCTGCCGCCTCGGCGATCTGGTCCAGTGTGGTGCCGCGATAGCCGTGGGTTGAAAACACATCCAGCGCCGCATCAAGGATCAGGTGCCGATTGCGTTGTTGAATGCGGCTGGGCTTTTTCGGGGCACCGTCGGGCATGCGTCGTCCTTTGCACTTCTGTGCCGCGAGTCTAGGCAGATGCGCCCGCTTTAGGCAATTCTGCCCAAAGCAGTTCTTGACACAAATGCGTCGCATGGCAATCGTAGCTTTACCAAATGGTCAAAAAGTGACCGCTCGCAATATGGACGGGGAAAAGTATGGCCGCACCGGGAGAAAACCTGCGTATCAATGGTGATCGACTGTGGGACAGTCTGATGGAGATGGCCAAGATTGGCCCCGGCGTGGCCGGTGGCAACAATCGCCAGACCCTGACGGATGAAGACGCCGAGGGCCGCGCGTTGTTCCAGTCGTGGTGCGAGGCTGCGGGCTGCACCATGGGCCTGGATCAGATGGGCAATATGTTTGCCCACCGTGCGGGGACTGATCCTGATGCCTTGCCCGTTTATGTAGGCTCGCATTTGGACACCCAGCCGACGGGTGGCAAATATGACGGTGTTCTGGGTGTTTTGGGTGGTTTGGAGATTATCCGCACGCTGAACGATCTGGATGTCAAAACCAAGCATCCCATTGTTGTCACCAATTTCACCAACGAAGAAGGCACCCGTTACGCCCCTGCGATGCTGTCGTCCGGTGTGTTTGCCGGCATTCATACGCAGGACTGGGCGTACGCCCGTGTCGATGCAGAGGGCAAGTCGTTTGGTGACGAGTTGACCCGCATCGGCTGGCGCGGCGACGAAGATGTCGGGGCCCGCAAGATGCACGCGTTTTTCGAGCTGCATATTGAACAGGGTCCGATCCTGGAGGCGGAGGCCAAGGATATTGGTGTCGTCACCCACGGACAGGGGCTGAGTTGGACCCAGATCACGATCACGGGCAAGGACAGTCATACCGGGTCGACCCCGATGCCGATGCGCAAGAATGCCGGTCTGGGCATGGCCCGCGTGTTAGAGGCCGTCGACCAGATCGCATGGTCCCACGCCCCTCACGCGGTGGGCGCTGCGGGCCATATCGATGTCTATCCGAACTCGCGCAATGTGATCCCGGGTCGTGTGGTGTTTACCGTTGATTTCCGGTCACCCGATCTGAGCGTGATCGAGGATATGGAGGCGCGGTTGCGCGTTGATGCCCAGGCGATTGCCGATGACATGGGGCTTGAGATTGCCTTTGAGAAGGTCGGTGGGTTTGATCCCGTCGCCTTTGATGATGCGTGCGTCAGTGCCGTCCGCTCTGCGGCGGAGCGGTTGGGATATTCCCACATGAACCTGATTTCCGGCGCAGGCCATGATGCGTGCTGGATCAACCGGGTGGCCCCGACGGCGATGGTCATGTGCCCTTGTGTGGATGGCTTGAGCCACAATGAGGCAGAAGAGATTTCACGCGAGTGGGCGATGGCGGGCACGGATGTGTTGCTGCACGCGGTGGTCGAGACGGCGGAGATTGTCGGGTAGTTTTCCTGCATCGCCCCCGGGGCTTTCTGAGCAAGATGAAGATGGATCAAAGAGGACGGATGACATGACCAAAGTGATCAAGGGCGGTATGGTTTGCACGGCGGATCGGACGTGGAAAGCCGATGTGCTGATCGAGGGCGAGGTGATCAAGGCGATTGGTTCGGATTTGGTCGGGGACGAATATATCGATGCCGAGGGTGCCTATGTCATTCCCGGTGGGATTGATCCGCACACCCACCTTGAGATGCCGTTTATGGGCACCACGGCTGCAGAGACATTCGAGAGTGGCACGTGGGCGGCGGCTGTGGGTGGCACCACGATGGTTGTTGATTTCTGTCTGCCCGGTGCCGACGGCTCGATCAAGAACGCGATCAATGAGTGGCACCGCAAATCTGCGCCGCAGATCTGTTCTGACGTTGGCTATCACATGGCCATTACCGGTTGGAACGAGAACGTGTTCAACGAAATGAAGGATGCCGTCGATATGGGCGTCAATTCCTTCAAGCATTTCATGGCCTACAAGGGCGCGTTGATGGTCGAGGATGACGAGATGTTCGCCTCGTTCCAGCGTTGCGCCGAATTGGGGGCCTTGCCCATGGTCCATGCTGAAAACGGTGATCTGGTCGCGGCCTTGCAGGAAAAGTATTTCAACGAGGGCATCACCGGCCCCGAAGGCCATGCCTATTCCCGCCCGCCAGAGGTCGAGGGTGAGGCCGCCAACCGTGCCATCACCATTGCCGATGCCGCAGGCGTTCCATTGTACATCGTCCACGTGTCTTGCGAGCAGGCCCACGAGGCGATCCGCAGGGCCCGCCAAAAGGGCATGCGTGTGTATGGCGAGCCGTTGATCCAGTTCCTGACACTGGATGAGAGCGTGTATTTCAACACCGACTGGGACTATGCCGCGCGCCGCGTCATGTCGCCCCCGTTCCGATCCAAGGATCATCAGGACAGTCTATGGGCCGGGTTGCAGTCCGGGTCATTGCAGGTCGTTGCGACGGATCATGCTGCGTTCAACACAGAACAAAAACGTGCGGGCCGTGATGATTTCCGCATCATTCCCAATGGGTCGAACGGGCTTGAGGAACGTCTGGCTGTCTTGTGGACCGAAGGGGTTGAGACAGGCCGTCTGACACCGAACGAGTTTGTCGCCGCGACGTCGACCAATGTGGCCAAGATCCTGAACATCTATCCCAAGAAGGGGGCCATCGTCGAAGGCGCGGATGCGGATATCGTGGTGTGGGATCCATCGATCACCAAGACGATTTCGCCCGCGAACCACCACTCGGTTTTGGATTATAACGTGTTTGAAGGGTTCGAGGTAAAGGCACAGTCCCGCTATACCCTGTCGCGCGGCGAGGTCATTTGGGCCTGGGGGCAAAATTCGCAGCCCAGCCCCGGTCGCGGCAAATTTGTGCCACGTCCTGCATTCCCGTCTGCATCGCTCGCGTTGAGCAAGTGGAAAGAGTTGAACGCCCCCAAGATGATCAAACGCGATCCTTTGAACATTCCGGCGGGTATTTGATGCGCCTTGTGCGGGAAATGACGTGAGAATGACGACACACCCGCTGCGATCAAGGCTGTGGTGCACCGCTATGCCCTTGTGTCGCTGTCCCATGCCCATGGTGGTGTGAAGACAGAAATGACCAACTCTTATTGGGGAACCGTTTTTTGAAAGACTGGCCCAGACTTGAACCATTTGTTGCCCGCGAGCGGCACAAGACTGCAATGTTGCATGCGCATACGAAGGCTTTGGCAACAAAGCTGCGAGGTATGAAACGTGCCTGATAGCGTCATCTCGGCAAGGTCTCTGGACCTGACGTTTCAGACCAATGACGGCCCTGTGCACGCCCTGAAGGGTGTATCGCTGGACATTGAAAAGGGTGATTTCGTCAGCTTTATCGGCCCGTCGGGCTGTGGCAAGACCACGTTCCTGCGTGTCATGGCCGATCTGGAGCAGCCGACGGGTGGGGCGATCACTGTCAATGGTGTCAGCCCCGAAGAGGCCCGCAAGGCCCGTGCTTATGGCTATGTGTTTCAGGCGGCGGGCCTGTATCCGTGGCGCACGATTGGCAAGAACATATCCCTGCCGCTGGAAATCATGGGCTATTCCAAGGCCGAGCAGGCCGCGCGTGTCGCCCGTGTTTTGGAGCTGGTGGAATTGGCCGGGTTTGAAAAGAAGTTTCCCTGGCAGTTGTCGGGCGGCATGCAGCAACGCGCGTCCATTGCGCGGGCTTTGGCCTTTGATGCGGACATTTTGCTGATGGACGAGCCGTTTGGTGCCTTGGACGAGATTGTGCGTGATCACCTGAACGAGCAGTTGTTGCAGTTGTGGGCGCGCACCGAAAAGACCATCGCCTTTGTCACCCATTCGATCCCTGAGGCGGTGTATCTGTCCACCAAGATCGTTGTGATGTCGCCGCGCCCGGGTCGCATTACGGACGTGATCGACAGCCCCTTGCCCAAGGACCGCCCACTGGAAATTCGCGAAAGCCCCGCGTTTCTGGAGGTGGCACACCGCGTGCGCGAGGGATTGAGAGCGGGGCATGTCGATGGCTGATCGGCCCTCCGGGGGGAGTTTATCGGGCGAGATGAAGCGGGGGAAGCGCCAATGATGCGCAACGCTGTGCCCGTTTTGACCGTGGTCGCCGCCTTGTTTGCGGTCTGGTATCTGGCGGCGATCTGGCTGAATGCGCCGTGGGCTTATGACAAGGCGACCCGCGCCGGTGTGACGTTGAGCGCGTCGGAACTGGTTGCTGACACATGGGCGCAAGACAAGCCCAAGTTGCCCGCCCCCCATCAGGTTGCCGCCGAGATTTGGAAAACCACGGGCGCGATGGTTGCCAAGGGCCGTGCGTTTTCCAAGCGATCCTTGATCTATCATTCATGGATCACGCTCAGCGCCACCTTGCTGGGGTTTGCGATGGGCACCGCCCTTGGTGTTCTGCTGGCCGTGGGTATTGTGTACAATACGGTGATGGATCGATCTGTCATGCCGTGGATCATTACCAGCCAAACGATCCCGATCCTTGCGCTCGCTCCGATGATTATTGTGGTGTTGAATGCCATTGGCATATCCGGGCTGCTGCCCAAGGCGATGATTTCGATGTACCTGTCGTTTTTCCCTGTCGTCGTGGGCATGGTCAAAGGATTGCGCAGCCCTGAGGTGATGCAACTTGATCAGATGCGCACTTGGAATGCCAACGCGTCTCAGATGTTTTGGCGGCTGCGATTGCCCGCCTCGATGCCCTATCTGTTTGCCTCGTTGAAAGTGGGTGTTGCGGCCAGTTTGGTGGGTGCCATTGTCGGCGAGCTGCCGACCGGTGCCGTGGCGGGGCTGGGCGCGCGGTTGTTGGCGGGCAGCTATTATGGCCAGACGATCCAGATTTGGTCAGCCTTGATCATGGCGGCGGCGCTTGCGGCCCTTTTGGTTGCCCTGATCGGCATGATCGAACGCGTGATGTTGCGCCGCATGGGGATGGCGTGATGGGTTGGCTTGCTTTTGCGTTGATGTCCTGGGGGCTAGGTTGGGGGCTGAACGTGCTTCTGTCGCGCCAGCCCGCGACAACGCTTGTGCGTCTGTTGATGCCGATTGTGTTTGGCCTGACCCTGATTGCGATCTGGGAAGGGGTTGTGCGCGGCCTTGATATCTCTGCTGTCCTGTTGCCTGCCCCGTCGGCCATTGCTGTCCGTTTTGTCGCCTCGACCAGCATCCTGTGGGAGGATTTTGTTCAGACAGTCATCAAGGGCGCATTGAGTGGTTATGTCATTGGCTGCGGCACGGCGTTTCTGACCGCACTGCTGATTGATCGATTTGCGTTCCTGCGCCGGGGGCTGTTGCCTGTGGGCAATTTCGTGGCGGCCTTGCCCATTATCGGCATGGCCCCGATCCTTGTGATGTGGTTCGGGTTTGACTGGCAATCCAAGGCGGCCGTTGTCGTGGTCATGGTGTTTTTCCCGATGCTGGTGAACACGGTTCAGGGCTTGCAAGCCTCTGATCAGATGCAGCGTGACCTGATGCAGACCTATGCGGCCAGCCCGATGACGTCCTTGATCAAGCTGCGCCTGCCCATGGCGATGCCGTTTATCTTTAACGGGCTCAAGATCGCCACGACCCTTGCGCTGATCGGTGCGATTGTGGCGGAATTTTTCGGCTCTCCCATCAAGGGCATGGGCTTTCGGATATCGACCTCGGTGGGGCAACTTGCGCTTGACCTTGTCTGGGCTGAAATTGTTGTCGCCGCACTTGCAGGATCCGCCGCCTATGGCGGCGTTGCACTGATAGAGCGCACTGTGACATTCTGGCATCCATCACAACGGGCCCGCCAATGAAGGCCCGGACCAACCACCACCACAACAAGGAGAGTACAAGATGAAGACCATCACAACCTTTGCCACCAGTGTGGCCCTGGGTCTGAGCGCGTTTGCGGCCCAGGCCGCAGATGACGTCACAATTCAGTTGAAATGGGTCACACAGGCCCAGTTTGCCGGATATTACGTCGCCCTTGATAAAGGGTTCTACGAAGAAGAAGACCTGAACGTCACCATCAAGCCGGGTGGCCCCGATATCGCCCCGACCCAAGTGTTGGCCGGTGGCGGCGCGGACGTTGCTGTTGAATGGATGCCTGCCGCCCTTGCTGCGCGCGAAAAGGGTCTGCCGATGGTCAATATCGCACAGCCGTTCAAATCGTCGGGCATGATGCTGACCTGCCGCAAGGATGCGGGCGTCACCACCACGGATGATTTCGCGGGCAAAACGCTGGGCGTATGGTTCTTTGGCAATGAGTTCCCGTTCCTGTCATGGATGAGCCAGCTGGGCATTGCCACGGATGGCTCTGAGGGGGGTGTGACCGTGCTGAAACAGGGGTTCAATGTTGATCCGATCCTGCAGGGTCAAGCGGCCTGTGTGTCGACCATGACCTATAACGAATACTGGCAGATCATTGATGCCGGTCTGACGCCCGAAGAGCTGCAAGTGTTCAAATACGAAGACCAAGGTGTCGCCACCTTGGAGGACGGTTTGTATGCGCTTGAGGACAACCTTGCTGATCCTGCCTTTGAGGACAAAATGGTGCGTTTTGTGCGCGCTTCGATGAAGGGTTGGAAATACGCCGAGGCAAATCCGGATGAGGCGGCTGAAATTGTGTTGGACAACGATGCGTCCGGCGCACAGACCGAAGAGCATCAAAAACGCATGATGGGCGAGATTGCCAAGCTGACAGCCGGCAGCAATGGCGCGCTGGATCCTGCGGACTATGAACGCACCGTTGCCTCGTTGTTGTCTGGCGGGTCTGATCCTGTGATTTCTGCCGCGCCAACAGGCGCATGGACGCATGCCATCACGGACAAAGCGCTGAACTAACTGCGTATTGTGAAAAATCAGAAAGGCCGGCCAATTGGGCGGCCTTTTTTTAGGGTATTTTCTGGATTTTCCAAATCCGCGCCCCACATATTTTATCAATCAGGGAGTTCGGTAAATGACACGTATGGAAAACTTGCAGCCAGACCTAGAAGAACAAGCCCGCCAGGACGCGGTCTATCAAGCGGCGATGGCGTCGATCAACGCATCCAAGCGCAGCGCAGAGCGCAGCGGATATGTCGTGATGGGCGGTGCCATGTCCTATGGCGAAGGATCGCTGGGCGATGGCCTGTTCGGCAAAGCGACCCATGCGGCACAATTGTTCTGCATCGGCTTTGCCTGCGCGGTGCCACCGCTTCTGGTTTGGGTTGTCCTGCTCTGATCAGAGAACAGTGACGATGGTGCCGATCGGAACACGATTGTAAAGATCGGCAACATTTTCGTTCGTCAACCTGATGCACCCGTTTGAAATTGACGATCCAATCGTTTCCGGTTGGGTCGTGCCATGGATTCTGAAATACGTATCGACCCCGTTCTGGAACAGATACAGTGCCCGCGCCCCAAGCGGGTTATCCTGACCCCCCGGCATGATATAGTCGTTGTCGACAAACCGCGCATATGTCCGTGGTTCGCGTTCGATCATTTCCGGTGTTGGCCGCCATGTCGGCCATTCCTTTTTCACGTCGATCGTCGCTGTTCCGGTAAATTCCAGACCTGCGCGCCCGACGCCCACGCCATAGCGGATCGCTTTGCGTTCTTCGGTCACCCAATACAGATAGTAACTGCGGGGCAGGACCAGGATTTGACCGGATGCAAATTCCTTTTTGATCCGTACCTCTTGGGGGGTGGGATCAAAGACCGTTTGCGCGTTTGCTTGGACAGCCACGGGTGGCAAAGCCATTGCAGCGGCACCCAAGGCAAGGAAGTGACGACGATCCATGGGCATTCTCCTGACATTAATCAGGGTTAGAATGCCAGTATGCCGCGCAAAATCAACGCACTGATTTGCGTCCTTGGGCCTGAAACCTCAATTTTTAGTGATCCGGGGGCGTGCCGGGCCTGATCCTATTTGGTGATCAGCACCTTGCCGTCCTGTTCCTTTGGCATCTTTTTACCGCCAGCTTGTTGGATCACATGGGTCAGTTCATGGGCCAGCAAGCCGCTGTCTTTGGCAAACCCCGGCTTCATCACCACGATGTTGTTGCCGGACGTAAATGCCTTGGCCTTGATCTGTTTGCACAATTCGGTGGAGTTGCCGCCGACATGTACCCGCACTTTGGACAGGTTGGCACCAAACACGTCTTTCATGCCGTCAATTACGTCTTTGGGCAGTTTCAGGGCCTTTGTACCCTCGGGCGCGCCGTCAAGTGATTTGAATTTGGCTTTTTTGCCTTTGAGGTCTTCGGCGATCTTTTTAATGTCTTCGGGCATGTGTGTGCTCCAATGGAATTGTGTTCAATGCCGAAGAATATAGCACAGTTTTGTTGCGTTAGATTTATTTCCGATCTTCGACTGGCAGGGTTATTTGGGACGCCCCAGAACGCAGTGAGGGCGCACGGTGGTGCCGCGCGCCCTCTGAGATCAGCTGTACAGTGTGTCGAGCCGCGCCCTAGCGGGCGAACTTCTTGTGCTTCAGTCGCTTGGGTTCGAGGGCATCTGCCCCAAGCCGCCGTTTTTTGTCTTCTTCATAGTCTTCAAAGTTGCCTTCGAACCATTCGACATGCGCATTGCCCTCAAAGGCGAGCATGTGCGTGCAAATTCGGTCAAGGAAGAAACGGTCGTGCGAAATCACCACGGCGCAGCCACCGAAATCGACAAGCGCGTCTTCGAGGGCGCGCAGCGTTTCGACGTCCAGATCGTTTGTCGGTTCATCGAGCAGCAACACGTTGCCGCCAGATTTCAACAGACGGGCCATGTGGACGCGGTTGCGTTCCCCGCCTGACAGCAGGCCGACTTTTTTCTGTTGATCGCCGCCCTTGAAGTTGAAGGACGAGCAATAGGCCCGGCTGTTCACTTCGGCGTCGCCCAGCACGATCAGTTCTGCACCGCCTGAAATCGCTTCCCAGACGTTGTCATCGGCGTTCAGGTCATCGCGGGACTGATCCACATAGGACATTTCCACGGTGTTCCCGATTTCGACTGTGCCGGAATCGGGGGTTTCCTGACCTGTGATCATCTTGAACAGGGTCGATTTGCCGGCACCGTTGGGGCCGATGACGCCGACGATGGCACCGGGTGGGATCGAGAATTCGAGGTTCTCCATCAACAACTTGTCGCCCATACCCTTGGTCAGGCCAGACACTTCGATGACTTTGCCGCCCAGACGTTGACCGTTTGGAATGACGATCTGTGCATAGGCCAATTTTTCGCGCTCGGACGTGTCCAACATGTCGTTGTAGTTGTTGATCCGGGCCTTGGATTTCGCCTGACGGGCCTTGGCCCCCTGACGCATCCATTTGAGTTCGCGTTCCAGCGTTTTCTGGCGGCTTTTGTCTTCGCGGGCTTCCTGTTCGAGGCGCTTGGCCTTTTGTTCGACCCAGCTCGAATAGTTGCCTTCCCATGGCACGCCTTTGCCGCGGTCAAGTTCCAGAATCCAGCCCGTGATGCTGTCGAGGAAATAACGGTCGTGGGTGACGATCAGGATCGTGCCCTTGTAGTTGATCAGATGCTGCTGCAGCCAGGCAATTGTTTCGGCATCAAGGTGGTTGGTCGGTTCGTCGAGCAGCAGCATTTCGGGCGCTTCGAGCAAAAGTTTGCACAGGGCCACACGACGCGCTTCACCACCGGAAAGCTTAGTGATGTCCGCATCGTCAGGCGGGCAGCGCAGGGCTTCCATCGAGACGTCGATCTGGCTGTCCAGATCCCACAGGTTTTCAGCGTCGATCTGATCCTGCAACGCCGCCATTTCGTCAGCGGTTTCTTCGGAATAGTTCATCGCCAGATCGTTGTAGCGGTCCAACACGGCTTTTTTCTTGGCCACACCCAACATCACGTTTTCACGTACGGTCAGTTCGGGGTCCAGTTTGGGTTCCTGCGGCAGATAGCCAACCTTGGCCCCTTCGGCGACCCACGCCTCGCCGGTGAAATCCTTGTCGAGACCGGCCATGATTTTCATCAGGGTCGATTTACCCGCACCGTTCACACCGACGACGCCGATTTTGACGCCGGGTAAAAAGTTCAGGTGGATGTCTTCAAAACACTTCTTACCGCCCGGGTAGGTCTTGGAGACGCCGGACATGTGATAGACGTATTGGTAGGCGGCCATGGCACGCTCCTCAAGGCTGTCGAAGGACTGGTTTCGCGCCCAGATACAGGGGAGGTGCGCTGCGTGCAATGGTGGGTGGCTGGCTTGTGTGATTTGCGTCGCGCTGGGACATCTGCGCGCCTTGGTTCGAGGCTGTCAGTTTGGAGAAAGATGCTGTGAGCGAATTGCATGACATGATTGCCCGCTATGCCCAACCGGGCACAGTGGACTGGATTGGTACCCGCGCAGAGCGGCGCGCCGATATGCTGTCGGTGCCCCGCATCGCGGTCACATTGGCGGGGCTTGAGGGGGATCATGCGCGCCCCGGCAAACGTGCCGTGACGTTGATGCAGGGTGAACATCTGGCCCCGATCGGCGCATATCTGGGGCAGGGGCCTGTGACACCTGCCCAGATGCGCCGCAATATCGTGATCCGTGGGCTGAACCTTGGATCGCTTAAGGGGCGCGAGATCACCATCGGCACGGTCACGCTGCGTCTGAGTGTGATGTGTGCGCCCTGTTCGCGGATGGAGGAAACCTTTGGCCATGGCGGGTACGCGGCGGTGCGCGGTCACGGGGGCTGGTGTGCCGAAGTGGTGCGCCCCGGTGTGATTGCGCTGGGCGATGCTGTGACCCCGGTTGATTGACAATCGCGCCTATCTGCGGTCCGGTCCGGCGTCGCGGACCCTTTCATTCAGGACAGTGCATCATGCGCCACGCTTTCCCTTTGGCCTTGCCCGGTCAGACCATCGGCCTGTTGGGCGGTTCGTTCGATCCGGCACATGAGGGGCATGTCCACATCACCCACGAGGCGATGAAACGGTTTGGCCTGTCCCATGTGTGGTGGCTGGTCAGCCCCGGCAATCCGCTCAAGACGCGTGGGCCCGCCCCGCTGTCGCAGCGGATGGAGCGTGCCCGCGCCGTGATGCGCGATCCGCGCGTGACGGTCACCGATATCGAGGCGCAGCTTGGCACCCGCTATACCGCGCAAACACTGGCCGCGCTGATTGCCCGCTATCCGGGGGTGCGGTTCGTGTGGCTGATGGGGGCAGACAATCTGGCCCAATTGCATCAGTGGCAAGACTGGGAATGGATCATGAACACAGTGCCGATTGGTGTGCTCGCCCGTCCCGGTGATCGCATTTCCGCCCGGATGAGCCGGGCCGCGCGCGTCTATGCCAGCGACCGGATATCGGGCAAGGCCAGCCAGATGCTGGCGCGTGCAACCGCCCCGGCGTGGTGTTTTGTGAATGTCCCGATGTCGGGCCAATCCTCTAGCGCGATCCGCGCGGCGGGCGGCTGGGGTGGCCTTGCGCAAACGTGACGCGTTGTATGCTTGTGAGCTCGGCAAAGCTGGGGTTAGATGCGCGCATGACATTGAAAACGTCCAGACGGATTTTTCTGAGTTTCCTCGCAAGCGGGGTGGCCAGTGCTGCCCTTGCTGCGCCCCCTGCGGTCTCTTTGCGCCCAATGGCGCGCGCGGGTGGGCGATCCAAGGGGGCGGCGGCAGCGGCAGAGGCGATTGTTGCATCCGCCAAGCTGGGCGGGCGCGTCAGTTTCGCGGTCGCCGATGCCGAAACGGGTGCGCCCCTTGAAGGGGGTAATGCCAATGTGGGCATTCCACCGGCCAGCGTCGCCAAGGCCGTTACCGCGCTTTATGCGCTGGATGTGCTGGGGCCTGCGCATCGGTTTACCACGCGGCTTGTGGCGGCGGGGCCGGTGTCGGGCGGTATCCTGAAGGGTGATCTGATCCTGCTGGGGGGCGGTGACCCGACGCTGGACACCAATGGGCTGGCGGCCATGGCCAAGGCCCTCAAGCAAAAGGGCATTCGCGAAGTGCGCGGTGCCTTTAAAGTGGCCGAAGGCGCGCTGCCTTACGTCAAATCCATCGACAGCGATCAGCCCGATCACGTGGGCTACAGCCCTGCGGTCAGTGGCATCGCGTTGAATTACAACCGGGTGCATTTCGAATGGAAACGCGCTGGCGGGGCCTATGGCGTCACAATGGATGCGCGGTCAGACTGGCTGCGCCCTGAGGTTTACGTGACCAAGATGCAGATCGTGAACCGCAGCCTGCCGGTCTATACCTACAAGGACGGCGGGAGCAGCGACAATTGGACGGTGGCCAAGGGCGCATTGGGCAACGGCGGCGCGCGCTGGCTGCCGGTGCGCAAACCCGCGCTGTATGCAGGGGACGTGTTTCAGACCCTCGCACGTTCGCATGGGATCGTGCTGAAAAACCCCGAAGTGGTAAAACGCGCCCCGCAAGGCACCGTTCTGGTCGCCTATCAAAGCGATGATCTACGCACTATTCTGCGCGCGATGCTGCGCTATTCCACAAACATCACGGCCGAGATGGTGGGCCTGTCTGCCACGGCGACGCGGACCGGTCGTGTGCCCAACAGCCTCAAGGCGTCGGCCAGCGAAATGAACAGCTGGGCTGGCACCGCGCTGGGCACCAAGGATATGCGGCTTGTCGATCACTCCGGCCTTGGTGGTGACAGCAATGTAACGGCGAATGATATGGTGCAGGCCTTGGTCAAGGTGCATGGCAGCGCCGCGTTGCGCCCGATCCTGAAGCCGGTTGCGATGCGCGATGAAAAACGGCGCGTGCTGAAAAACCACCCGATCAAGGTTGACGCCAAGACGGGGACACTGAACTTTGTGTCTGGTCTGGGCGGGTATATGACCACGGGGGACGGTCGGGTTCTGGCCTTTGCCATTTTTGCCGCGGACGAGGCGACGCGGTCGCGCCTTTCCAAGGCCAACCGCGAGTCCCCGCAGGGCGTACGCAGCTGGAACACACGCGCAAAGATCATGCAGCAGCGACTGATTGATCGCTGGGGCGCAGTTTACGACAGTTGAAGATGGGTGAGATGTAGGGGCGAACCGTGATCCGCCCCGTATCGCAAGCCGTATCTCAGGCCGCGTTTTTCATGCGTTGCATGTCAACAGCATCTGCCACGCCTTGGGCCGTGGCCGCCGACAGGGTCCAGCCCAGATGTCCGTGCCCTGTGTTATAGAACACGCCCGGTTTTGATCCCGGTCCGACGCGCGGCATCATGGACGGCAGCATGGGGCGCAGACCCGCCCAAGGCACGCAGTGTTCTGTCGAAACGGATGGAAAGAACGTCTCGCACCAGTCGCGCAGAGGTTTGATCCGGTCGTCCCGAATGTCGAGGTTGTAGCCGTTGAATTCGGCAGTGCCCGCGATGCGCAGCCGGTTCTTGCCCAGACGCGATGTCACGACTTTGGCCTCGTCATCGAGAAGGCTGACCCAGGGTGCTGCCTCTTGGCTTGCGGCGTCGTCCAGATTGACGGTGATCGAATAGCCTTTGACCGGATAGATGTTCACCCGATCGCCCAGCTGGCTTGCGATGGCGCGGCTGGCCACGCCTGCACAGACCACGATTCCGTCAAAGACTTCGCTGTTCTTGGCTGCGCCCTCTTTCCAATCCAGCCGCACGTGGGTGCCGGTGTGGTCGATTTCGGTCACGATGGATTTATAGTGGAATTTCACGCCCATCTTTTCGCAACCTTCGGACAGTTTGCGGCTAAAGCTGTGGATGTCGCCAGTGAAATCGCTTTCGGTGTAAAACCCGCCCAGCGTTTCGGTCTGCAACGCAGGTTCCAGTTTTTGCACTTCGTCGGCGGACACTTCGCGCCGATCCAGCCCCGCCTTTTCCAGCAGGACGTTCACGCGGCGGGCGTGGTCGAATTCGGATTGCTTTTTATAGACGTGCAGGATGCCGCGCTGTTCCATGTCGAAATCCACGCCGACCTCTTTGGCGAATTCCAGCAGGTGCGCGCGCGCTTCGATGGCCAGACGGGCGGTGGCGATCGTGTTGGCCTCGTATTTGGGGATATTGGTCATGAATTCCGCCATCCACGACAGTTTGTGCCAGCTGGGGCGTGGGTTCACCAACAGGGGGGCGTCGGATTTGGTCATCCACTTGAGGCCCTTCCAAATGGTGCCCCAGCGCGTCCAGACCTCGGCATTCGAGGCAGAGAGCTGTCCGCCATTGGCAAAGGATGTTTCCATGGCCGCATAGCGGTTGCGGTCGAACACGGACACCTCATAGCCACGGCGGGCCAGAGCGTAAGCAGTCGTAATGCCGGTGATGCCGGCGCCGATCACGGCGATATGAGTCATTGTGGGGGTCCCCCAAAAGCAACGCTGTTGACGCGGACGCTGCCGGCGGAATGCCGGATCACGTCCCCATCTGTCGCGTAACCTGAGAGTTTCACGTCACAATCCCTTTTGGGTGTCGTGGCGCTTTCTCCTTCGGTGGGCCGGGGACGTTAAGCCCGACCGCTCTCCAGATCGTCGATATGCCCTGTTTGGGCGCGGCGGACACGGTTCATTGTGCCTGAGAGTTTCCGGGGCGTTGCTCCTTCGGCGGCAGGTTGTTTGTCCTGCGCTCTCCCATGTCAGCCTAAGTGACTGAGGGTGATATAGGGGGTTCGGGGCCATTCGGTCAATGGATTTGATGGGGCTTGCGCCATCTGGTCAATGCCTGTGACTGGCGCTGCGCAACATGGCCGTAATGGCCCATGCCGAAGCCGTGGTCATTGTGCAGTGCTTGGGTTAATAATAGAAGCAGTCGTGAATGTTTGCCCCGTAATCCAGCTGCCGGATTCTCTGTTTTTTGACCAGTTCCCCAACCCTCGAGTTTGAAGATATCGCTGATGCGCCAGTTCTGCGTGTGCGGGGGCAATTGGTGATCGCGCATCTTGAGGACGCGTTGACCTTGTTCGAGGCGACGACGACAGATGCGGCGACCCTGCAAATTGATCTGGACGGGCTGGAGGCGCTGGACACCAGCGGCGCGTGGTTGATCGCCACCCTGCGCGCGCGGCTAGAGGCGCAAGGCGTTGCGGTTACGTTGGTTGATGCCTCGCAAAACCGCGCCGCTTTGGTACAGACTGTGCAAGCCGCACTGCTCGCAGATGATAATATCGAGCAACCGCCACAGGGGGTGGTCGCGATGCTGGCCCGCGTTGGCGCGGCGACGGCCAGTGGCGGTGCATCGGTAATTTCGCTTCTGAGTTTTTTGGGCGAGGTATTGTCGCGCTTTGTATATTGCGTCGTGCGCCCGCGCCGCTGGCGCACTGCCGCCCTTGTCAGTCAGATGCAGGAAACGGGGTTCAATGCGATCCCTATCGTCGTGTTGATGAGCTTTCTGATCGGCGTCGTTTTGTCGTTTCAGGGCGCGTCGCAACTGCGCCAGTTCGGGGCCGAGGTGTTCGTGGTCGATCTGATCGCTATTTCGATCCTGCGCGAACTTGGCATCCTGCTGACCTCGATCATCGTGGCAGGGCGATCCGGGTCGGCCTTTACCGCTTCGATCGGGTCGATGAAAGTGCGCGAGGAACTGGATGCGATGCGGACCCTCGGCCTTGATCCTATCGAGGTGCTGGTGCTGCCACGCGTGATTGCGCTGGTCATTATGCTGCCGATCCTTGGATTTATCGCCAACGTCTCTGGGTTGTTGGGTGGGGCGCTGATGAGTTGGGCGGAACTGGGGGTCAGCCCCAGCATGTTCGTGACCCGGCTGCAGGAAAACACGGATGTCTGGCATCTTGCCATTGGGATGATCAAGGCACCGTTTTTTGCTGCCATCATCGGCGTCGTATCGTGCTGGCAGGCGATGCAGGTCAAGGGATCTGCCGACAGTGTGGGGCGGCGCACGACAACATCTGTCGTGCAGGCGATCTTTTTGGTGATTTTGGCGGACGCTGTGTTTTCCATTTTCTTTTCGGAGATGGGCGTATGACGGATCAGCCAAAGCGCGAGGCCGTGATCGAAGTGCGTGGCCTTGTGAACCAATTTGGGTCCCAAGTCGTTCACGATCAGTTGGATCTGGACGTCTGGAAGGGCGAGGTGCTGGGCATCGTTGGCGGATCGGGCACGGGCAAGTCCGTGTTGTTGCGCACCATTGTGGGGCTGAACCGCCCGGCTGCCGGGTCCATCCGCGTGCTGGGCATCGATGTGCTGCACGGCACCCGCGAGGAACGCTTGCAGGCGGAACGCCAATGGGGCGTTGCATTCCAAGATGGCGCGCTGTTTTCGTCGCTGACCGTTTTGCAAAACGTGATGGCCCCGATGCGCGAACATCTGTCGCTGTCGCCTGCGCTGATGAAGGCGCTGGGCGCGCTCAAGGTCAGCCTTGTCGGGTTGCCGCCGCTGGCCTGTGGCAAGCTGCCCTCTGAATTGTCCGGCGGGATGCGCAAGCGCGCCTCGCTGGCGCGCGCACTGGCGCTGGACCCGGCGATTGTGTTTCTGGATGAACCGACTGCCGGCCTCGATCCCATTGGGGCAGCGGCCTATGATGAGTTGATTGGCGAACTCAAGCGCACCTTGGGGTTGACCGTGTTCATGGTGACCCATGACCTCGACTCTCTTTATGCGATCTGCGACAGAATTGCCGTGCTCGCCGAAAAACGGGTGCTGGTTGAAGGACCGATTGAGTCGATGACAGAGGTCGATCACCCTTGGGTTCAAGAGTATTTCACTGGCCCGCGCGCCCGCGCGGCACAATTGAAGACCTGAGGAAGGCTGCCGAGACCGATGGAAACCAAAGCAAACTATGTCCTGATCGGACTGTTCACACTCGGGGGGCTTCTGGGTGCGCTTGGGCTGCTGTTGTGGTTTGCCAAGGTCGAGGTGGATCGCCAATACGCCTATTTTGATATCCTGTTCGAAGATGTCTCGGGCCTGGGGTCGGCCAGTGATGTCCGGTACAACGGTCTGCCGGTTGGCCAAGTGGTCGATCTGGGTCTGGATGATGCTGATTCCTCGCAAGTGCGCGTGCGCATCGAGGTGTCCGCCGACACGCCGGTCAACACGGAAACGGTCGCTAAACTGCAATCCCAAGGCGTCACGGGCGTCAGTTTTGTCGGCCTGTCCGGCGGATCAGAGGCATCAACCCGCCTGCCCAGTGGTAGCGAAATCCCGTCTGAACGTACGGCATTGCAGTCCGTGTTCGAAGGCGCGCCGTTGCTGTTGGACCGCGCGGTTATGCTGCTGGAAAACGTCAATGAAGTGTTTGACGCTCAGAACCGCGACACTGTGACGGCGACATTGGACAATCTGGCGTCCGCCTCTGCACGGCTGGATACGGTGCTGAACGATTTTGAATCGCTGTCGGGTGAACTGGGGGCTGCCGCGCGTGAAATCGCCGGGTTTACGGATCGGTTGGACAGTCTGGCCGGGACTGCGGAAACCACGCTGACGACAGCCACCGGGGCGCTGGAGACAGCCAGCGGAACTGTCGCCACCATTGGCGAATTCACCACCACCAAGCTTGTGCCGCTGGCCGAACAGTTGAGCGCCGCCACACAGACGGCAAACCGTGTGATTGACGATGTGGGCACCCGCGCGGCGGAAATCGCGGGGCAGATTGATACGTTGACCCGTCAGGGCGCTGTCGTTCTGGACGGGGCCACGCAAACGCTGGACACGGCAAACCAGACCTTTGCATCCGCCAACACTGCGATTGACGGGATCAGCACGTTTACGGCCACCAATCTGGTGCCCTTGTCGGATGATCTGCGCACGGCCACGCAAACTGTGAACCGCGTGGTGACCGAAACAGGCACCGAGGTGCAGCGCATCGCAGGCCGGATCGACGATCTGGCGGATCGCGGGGGGGCTGCGCTTGATACTGCGACTGTGGCGCTGGATGACGCACAGATGACTATCCGCGATGCCCGCACGACGGTGGCGCGCGCCAACACGTATATCGACAACGACCTGACACCACTGACCAACGATCTGCGCACGACGACCCAAACCGCCAATCGGGTGATTGACGACGTTGGCACGCGTGCGGCTGTGGTGGCAGACAGCTTCGTGACCTTTGCCGATGATGGCACGGCGCTGATCGCTACGGCGAATACCACGTTCATGAATGCAGATCTGACCCTGGAGGCGGTCTATGCCGCGATGGACAGTGCGATACTTACTCTGGATGCGGCAAACCGGACTTTCGCATCGGCCAATCAGATCATCGAAAACGACATCGGCGGCATTGTCGCGGACCTGAGGGGGGCGTCGACGGCGTTTACCACCACAATCAACGCCGCTTCGGATAGTATCGACACGATCACCGAACAAGTCGTTGCCGCATCCACATCTGCCGCCAATTTCGCCGGAACACTCGAAGCCGTCGTGACGAACAATCAGCGCCAACTGTCTGACTTTGTGCGTTTGGGGCTGCCATCACTGCTGACTTTCACGCAGGAAGCGCGCAGCCTCGTGGTGAATATCGACCGACTGGTCAACAAGATCGAACGCGACCCGGCCCGCTTTTTGCTGGGGACGCAGAATTCAAGGTTTAACCGATGAAAATCAAACTGATGAAATCATGGGCTTTGGGCCTTGTGCTGTTGGCAGCTGTACCCGGATGCACGGCGTTTTCGGGTTTGACGGCGGCAAGCACGCCAAGCGAGTTATTTGTGCTGACGCCCAAAAGCACGTTTGACCCCAATTTGCCCCGGCTTCGGTTCCAGATCGCGGTAGAAGAACCCACGGCGACGGCGGCTGTGGATACGGACCAGATTGCCGTTCAACCCACCCCTTTGCGCGTTCAGTACCTGCCAGAGGCGCGTTGGGTGGACCGTGCCCCGTTGATTGTGCAGGCGCTGCTGATCGAGAGTTTCGAGAACACTGGCAAAGTGCCTGCCGTGGGCAGTTCTGCCATCGGGTTAAGGGCTGATTTCTTGGTGGTTGTTGATATCCGCGAGTTTCAGGCGATTGTGCCCGTGGACAACCCGGATGCCCCGTTGGAAGTCTATGTGCGCCTGAACATCAAGCTGATTGACGCGTTTTCGGATCGCATCATTGCATCGCGATCATTCGAAGAGGTGTCTTCATCGGCCACTGACGATGCCAGTGACGTCGTTGCGGCCTTTGATGTGGCGTTGGGCGACTCGCTGCGCGATTCTGTCGAATGGAGCATTCGCCAAATTGCATCATATGGGCCGCCCCGGTTTTAGATGTCAGGCGCTGAAGTCCGCACTTTTCAGAAGTTGCACGCCGTTGATTTTCCAGCCTGAATCCGTGTCCAGCATCCGGTAATCCAGCACGTGAACCCGTCCTTTGGCGTCTACGATCTGTACTTTTTGCCAGTAGCTGCCGTTTTCTTGGCGCAGTTCAAGGTACGTGACTTCGGCGGGGCGCCAGACCATTGGATAGCCCTGAGTGACCATCCGCCCAAAGTTTTCCGGTGTGCGAAAGATGTTGCGGATATTGGGGGACGCGAATTCGAAGGCCTGTTCGAAATTGTCAGCTTTGAAGGCGTCGATCTGGTTGCCGATCACACCCTCGATTTCGGTGCCTTGCGCCCATGCCGCGCCTGCCATGCTGACAGCCAAGGCCGCGCCCATTATCCATTTGTACATTGTGCATCTCCTCAGTGATGAGGAGATGGTAGTGCCGTGCATCGTTTCGCCAAGGTGTGTCGCCGTTAGCTGACCAACTCACCTGCGAGTGCGCTGTCGATCAGCGCGATGGTTTCTTGTAAACCGTACAGGGCGATGAAACCGCCAAAGCGTGGTCCCTGGCTTGCGCCCAGCAGCACTTCGTACAGGGCGGTGAACCAGCCGCGCAGGGGATCGAACCGGTCGCGCCCGACGGCATAGACCACCGATTGCAGCGCCTCATCGTCCATTGCCCCGTCGTAGGCCGCCAGTTCCGCGCGCAACGCCACGAGCGCCTCGCGTTCTGCGTCTGTGGGCAGGCGGTAGGTCTTGGTCGGTTTCACAAAGTCGTTGTAGTACCGCACGGCAAAGCCGACTGCCTGATCCATGCCCGGATGCGTTTGAGGCCCAGTGTCGGGCGCATAGCGCTGGATGAAGCCCCAAAGCGTGTCCTTGGTTTCCGCCTGACTGACTGACGCCAGATTGAGGAGCATCGCAAACGGCACGACCATATCGCTGGTTGGTACGTCGCCGCCGTGGATGTGCCAGACCGGGTTGTTCAGTCGCTGTGTGTCGTCCTGTCCTGCATAGGCGCGCAGTTGCTGGTGGTATTCGTCCACGGCCTTGGGGATCACGTCGAAATACATGCGTTTGGCCGTTTTGGGCTTTAGGTACATGAAATAGGACAGCGATTCCGCGCTGGCATAGGTCAGCCATTCGTCGATGCTGACCCCGTTTCCGGACGACTTCGAGATTTTCTGCCCGTTTTCGTCGAGGAACAGTTCATAGGTGAAGTGTTCGGGTTTTTTCTGGCCCAGAATTTCGCAAATACGGTCGTAGATCGGCGTGTTGGTTGAGTGATCCTTGCCATACATTTCGAAATCGACGCCAAGGGCGGCCCAGCGGGCACCGAAGTCGGGCTTCCACTGCAGTTTCACATTGCCGCCTGTGACAGGCAGCGTCATTTCCTTGCCGTCTTCCGTGTCGAAGGTGATGGTGCCGTTGGCCGCGTCCACGTGTTTCATCGGGACATACATCACCCGGCCCGTTTCGGGGTGGATCGGCAGGAAGATGGAATAGGTTTGCTGGCGCTCTTCGCGCAGGGATTTCAGCATCACTTTCATGATCTCATCGTATTTTTCCGCCGCGCGCAGCAGGATCGTGTCGAACTGGCCCGAGCGGTAGAAATCGGTTGCGCTGATGAATTCGTATTCAAACCCGAACGTGTCGAGGAACCTGCGCAGCATCGCGTTGTTGTGTTCGCCAAAGCTGGCATGTGTTCCAAACGGATCGGGCACGGATGTCAGCGGCTTTTGCAGGTGTTCTTGCAACGCTTCGGGGTTTGGCACGTTGCCCGGCACCTTGCGCATGCCGTCCAGATCGTCGGAAAAACAGATCAGTTTGGACGGGATGTCTGACAGTTCCTGAAATGCGCGGCGGATCATTGATGTCCGCGCGACTTCGCCGAAGGTGCCGATATGCGGCAGACCTGATGGGCCGTACCCTGTTTCGAACAGCACAAACCCCTTTTCGGGTGGCGATTTTTCGTAGCGTTTGAGCACTTTGCGCGCTTCTTCGAAGGGCCACGCTTTGCTTTTCATCGCAGTGTCACGCAAACTCGACATAAGGTTTTGTCCCAATTCATCGCGGCCCCGCCCGGTGCGGGAGCCAATTTGACGCGCGCCCGCAGGCGCGGCATCCAGCCGCTACCTATTGCTAGGGGCGTCACGCGTCAATATTGAGAGGGTGTCTGTATCGCAAAGGAAGACCAATGTCTGTGACCGAACAGTTGAGCCTGACCCCGCAAGACGCTCTTGTGGCGGTGATGATTGCAATATCGGCCTCGGATGAGGACATCCGCACGGCTGAACTGGTCAAGATCAACGCTGCGGTGAACCATTTGCCTGTGTTTGCAAATTACGATCTGGACCGTTTGAACCTGACCGCGCAGATGGTGTTTGATCTGTTTGAGCAGGAAGACGGATTGGACGCCCTGTTTGGTTTGGTGCGTGAGGCGTTGCCCGAGCGGTTGTACGAAACTGCCTATGCGCTGGCGTGCGATGTGGCCGCAGCTGATGGGTTGTTGGAAGAGACGGAACTGCGTCTGTTGGAAGAGATGCGGTATGAGTTAAATATCGACCGTTTGCATGCCGCCGCGATTGAGCGTGGGTCGCGCGCGCGGCACATGACGGTCTGAGTTAACCGGCCCCCTGATCCTGTTTTTTGCATTATGAACAGTCTGTTGGCTTTGGTTGTGTGGCTGGACCACATACGTTTTGGCGTGCTTGGCCAGTCTGCATTCGTGTTGCGCATGGCGTGAGTTGATCGCGCGCTTGCGCCACTCTGCGTTAACCCCCTGTTGATACTTCCCCATCCCGAACAGGTCGGACCCCCGGCCCCTGCAAAAAGGGATGAATGGATGAACAAGGCGATCACTGATGGCGTGCTGCTGATGCCGCCGGCCTTTGCGGATGGTTTGAATGTCTGGTCAAGCGGTGATGGGACGCCGGGGTCTGACACCTATCAAAACGCGGCCAATGCCGCCCTTGTTGTGGCGGATCAGGATTTTGGCAGTTGTCTGGAGTTGCAGAAAATCGACGGAACGACCCAAGTCCGATATATGGGCGAGACCCCTGTGTCGCCCGGATGCTATCTGCGGGTGAGGGCCCGCATCAAGGCGATCAGTGGCAGTTTGCCGTCCATTCGCATTGCCGGCTATCCGGCCCATGCCAATGGATCAGCGGTGTCGGGGATCACCACCACCTCGGCCAGTACGACGCTGACCACCTATGGCGGGGTCGTCGAAGTGTCGGCCATCGTCGGTGTCGGCAATCGTGGCGGCGTCGATCTGGTGTGGGGCCCCGAGCCTGTCTATGGCCATTTCGGGATTGATCTGACGGGTCCGAATGGCGGGATCGTCCGCATAGACGATATTGAGATCGAAGACGTTACCTCGGTCTTTTTGCGCGACATGCTGTCTGTGGTCGATGTACGTGATTATGGCGCTGTTGGTGACGGTGTGAGCGATGACAGCGATGCGTTTGATGCGGCCAATGCGGCGGCTGCCGGGCGCACTGTGCTGGTGCCATCGGGCACTTTTCGTTTGGAAAAAGATGTCGCGATTGATGCGCAGGTGAAGTTCGAAGGGCAACTAAGTATGCCTGTCGACAAGATGCTGCTGCTGCGCAAAAGCTATGATTTGCCGACCTACATCGAGGCGTTCAAGGAAGAGGCCGTTGCGTTCCGCAAGGCGTTTCAAGCGCTGTTAAACAGTTCAGATCACGAGAGCCTTGATATGGGTGGCCGCCGTGTGCAGGTCGATGGCCCGATCGACATGCAGGCGGCTGTGCCCAATCGCGACCAGTACAACACCCGCCGGGTCATCCGGAATGGGCAGATCGAGGCTGTGGGTGACAACTGGGATACTGTGGTCGCCACCAGTCAGGCCACCTATAACACATCTGATGCGCGCACCCTGACCAATGTCATAAACGCTGCCAATATCGAGGTGGGATCGTTGGTCGAGGGTGTCGGCGTGGGCCGCGAAATCTATGTCCGTGAGGTGAATGTCGCTGCGGGCCGCATCACCCTGAACGCGCCACTGTTTGATGCCTCTGGCACCCAGACATACACGTTTCGCCGGTTTCAGTACCTGATGGACCTGAGCGGCTTTTCCAAGCTGTCGAAGTTCAACATGTCCAACATCGAATTTCAGTGCAACACCAAGTGCAGTGGCATTCTGCTGTCCCCTTCTGGCCCTACCTTTGCCTTGCAGGAGTGTTTCATCAGCCGCCCGAAGGATCGCGGTCTTACGTCTATTGGGGGCGGTTGTCAGGGTATTTTGATCGACAGGTGCCAATTTCTGTCCGCCGAAGAAGGCGAGACCGTGGATCAGCGTACAACCATCGCGCTGAACATCAATTCCAACGACGCCAAGGTGCGCGACTGCCGTGCCACGCAGTTCCGCCATTTCATTTGTGCTGCAGGCCAGAACCACCTGATCATGGGCAACCATTTTTTCCAGGGTGACGGTGTGTCGGGCGGCATCCGCACGGCTGGCATCGTTTTGCAGGACAATTTTACCGCGACCGTCATCAGCGGCAATTACATCGACAACTGTTTTGTCGAATGGACCAACGAACGTGATCCTACGCCGCAGTTCAACACCGGGTTTTCATTCAGTTCATTCAGCCTGAGCGACAACGTGTTTCTGGCCAGTGATGTTGCGGATTGGTTCAGCTATCTGGTGGTCAAACCTCATGGGTCGGGTCATTTCCTGAATGGTGTGACGGTGCGCGGCAATCGGTTCCGGTCGATCAATGGTGTTATGAACCGCGCGGAACGTGTCGATACCAGCTTTGCTGATCTGGACCATGATCGGAATCGATCTGTGTATTTTGACGGCAATTCCTATCACAATGTCGCTGAACAGGCGTTCAATCCGCTTGTAGTGGCCCACACCCAGAACACCAATGCCAAGATTTGGACCATTGGCACAAATAAGCAGCTGCCGTTTGAAAGCTATTGCCAGTTTGTGGATTCTGTCGCCTTGACCGGTGATATTCGCACGACCACTGCCGCCCGCGTGTTTGAAAACCCGGTGGGCAAGGGCCGCATTGGTGCCAATGACGATCAGTTCACGCTGGAATTTGCATCTGAAGTGCGCGGACAAATCCGCGCTACGGTTCGGATGGACAAGGACTGATCCAGTCGGGTCAGGAATTTGATGGACCACCCTCGTTTTATTGCGGGGGTGGTTTATGTCCATTTGCATGAGCTTGCCGGTCGAGAACGTACAGTCCTATCCCCGTCCGCCCGCACTTGAGCCTGTGGCGGAGCGGGTGCGTGTTGTTCTGGGGGGCATTGATATCGTCGATACTGTGGCCGCCCTGCGCATTCTCGAAACCCATCATGCGCCGACGTATTACATTCCCCGTTCGGACGTGACCGCCACGCTCCTGTCCGTCGGTGGTACGTCGTTTTGTGAGTGGAAAGGCCGCGCGGCGTATTGGACGTTAAAGGCGGGTGGCGTTGTCGCTGATGCCGCCGCCTGGAGTTATCCCGCCCCCACAGCGCGCTTTGCCCTGCTGACGGAACATCTGGCGATTTATGCGACCAAAGTGGATGCGTGTTTCGTCGGTGACGTGCAGGTGATCCCGCAGCCGGGCAATTTTTACGGCGGCTGGGTGACCCCCAACCTGACGGGGCAGATCAAGGGCGCGCCGGGCACCCGGCACTGGTGATACCCAGTTATGCGGATTAATTTTAACCTGTCCGCGCCTATATCCTGCCTGGCCGTAGAGGAGAACGCCCATGCAGTGCCCCATTGACGGAACCCCACTTGTGATCACTGACCGCAGCGGGGTCGAAATCGACTATTGTCCCAAATGTCGGGGCGTCTGGCTGGATCGCGGCGAGTTGGACAAGATCATTGAGCGTGCAGACGCTTATGCGCCCCCACCGCCGCAAGCCAGCCGTGTCCACGAGCAGCTCCGGTATGAGCAGGAGCAGGTCCATCGCGGCAAGCGCAAAAAGGGCGGCATTGGCGATCTGCTGGGCGATATTTTCGACTTTTAAGCGATGGGCGCGGTGGTGCAGTCGCGGAACCGCTGCACTGGCTCTGCCGCACCGTCCAGTGACACCGTGGCGGCGGACGTCGCGGTGAAAGCCGTGGCCGTTGCGTTGAATTGCAACCCGTCCAGTACATTCCCGAACCCCTGATCCGACACCGTGAGGGCGGCACCATCCGTCTTGTGACGGGTGGTCGAAATGGTGTTGGGCTGTGCCCCGTCAAAGCGGATGGAGAACGCCGGGGCGCTGGGCCACCCGTCGGGCGTGGTGACACTGATCGCATAGAGTGCGGTGGAATGATCAAAGGTCACTGTGACCTCTGCGGCATCCTCAGTGTGGGTGAGAGTGCAAATCGGGACGGGTGAGAACTCCCATGCCTGTGCGGGGGACGTGAGGAGGAAGAGGGGGATCAGGATGCGCATTTTGTTACCTATAGTTGGCAATTTTGCCCACCCTACACGAAGGATTAACCAAGACACGTGAATTTGGCTTCATGCCTCGATACAGACGTCTTCGCATCCCCGGTGCCACATATTTCTTCACCGTTAATCTTGCGCAGCGGGGTGGCACCACGCTTGTGGATCACATGGATGCGTTGCGGGAGGCGTATGCGCAGACGCAGGCCGAACGCCCGTTTCGGTGCGAAGCAATGGTCGTGTTGCCCGATCATTTGCACGCCGTTTGGACGTTGCCGCCGGGGGATGCGGATTATTCGACGCGGTGGGGCGCAATAAAGTCTCGGTTCGTGATGGGGTTGCGTAGGGCGGGCTTCAGTCCGCCGATGGAGATGCCGGTTGTTTTATCAGGGCAGTTTGCCGGGCTGAAGCCCGGTCTACGCGTGGGAAAACGCGAGGTTGGGGTGTGGCAGCGGCGGTTTTGGGAGCATTGCATTCGGGATGAGGCCGATTACCGGGCGCACGTGGCCTATTGTTGGGGCAATCCGGTGAAACATGGATATGTCACGCGCGCCGTGGATTGGCCGTATTCGTCGATCCATCGCGATATTCGGTTGGGTCGGGTAGAGCCGGAGTGGTGCGGTGAAGTTTTGGATCGGCATTCCGGCGAGTAGAGCCGGCGCAGTACAGAGATCGCGTGAGCCGTAGGGCGGGCGTAGACCGGGCTTCAGCCCGGCACCCATTCTCGAGATATAAATTTGGAACGCATGCGGAGTGTTTGCGCGATTGCCGGGCTTAAGCCCGCTCTACGGTTTGCGGCCGTTGATCTGAGGCGCTGTCTGGCGTTGCCGCAGGACGATCAGCGTAAGTGGCTCATCGAGAATGGTTGGAATTTCCTTATTTAGGCATGATTTTGCATCGGCCTTGAAAGAGATGGATAGAAGCTCTCAACAACGCGCAAATGCAGACCCATTGAACTCTTTAATCAGAGAAAACATATTTTTTTCGCTCTGCTGCGCTTTGAGCTTTCCAAAACTTCTTTTGGCGTCTGAAAATGCGCGACAATATGAAAGAATAATAACTGGCAATTACGAAGCCCTGAGATGGTGCGGTAACACTATTCAAGCTCCAGAGCTGCTAACGCCCCCGCCGCTTCACATTCCCACCACGTTGCCCAGCCCGCCCCGCCGTACTCCGACCCGAAGCCTTCTTCGCATCATCAACGGCCTTCTCCACTGCATATTGCCGCGCCATCGGGTCGTCGGCCACGACTAGATCAACCGCTTCCAGCCGCTTGACCTCGTCTCGCAAACGCGCCGCCTCTTCGAATTCCAAATTCTCGGCTGCTTTGCGCATGTCGGTGCGCAACCCGTCCAGCACGGTTTGCAGGTTGCCACCGGCCAGCGGGTTGTCGATCTTGACCGTCACGCGGGATTGGTCTGTGTCGCCTTTGTAGAGGCCCTTTAGCACATCTTCGACGTTCTTTTTGACCGTGGTCGGCGTGATCCCGTGTTCTTCGTTATACGCGATCTGTTTGGCGCGGCGGCGGTCGGTCTCGCCCAAGGCGCGTTCCATCGAGCCTGTCACCTTGTCGGCGTACATGATCACGCGCCCGTCGGCGTTGCGCGCGGCGCGCCCGATGGTTTGGATCAGGGACGTTTCGGAACGCAGGAAACCTTCCTTGTCCGCATCCAATATAGCGACCAGCCCGCATTCAGGGATGTCGAGCCCTTCGCGCAGCAGGTTTATCCCGATCAGCACGTCGAACGCCCCCAGACGCAGGTCGCGCAGAATTTCGATGCGTTCCAGCGTGTCGATGTCGGAGTGCATGTACCGGACCTTGATCCCCTGTTCGTGCATGTATTCGGTAAGGTCCTCGGCCATGCGCTTGGTCAGGGTGGTGCACAGCGTGCGCATGCCGTTTGCGGTGACGCGGTGCACTTCATCGATCAGATCGTCGACTTGGGTCGTGACGGGGCGGATTTCGACCATGGGGTCCAAAAGGCCCGTGGGGCGAATGACCTGTTCGGTAAAGACGCCGCCGGATTGTTCAAGTTCCCATTTGGACGGCGTGGCCGAGACGAAGACGGATTGGGGGCGCATGGCGTCCCATTCCTCGAATTTGAGGGGGCGGTTGTCCATGCAGGAGGGCAGCCGGAATCCGTGTTCCGCCAGCGTGAATTTGCGCCGGTAGTCGCCTTTGTACATGCCGCCGATTTGCGGGACTGACACGTGGGATTCGTCGGCAAACACGATCGCGTTGTCGGGGATGAATTCGAAAAGGGTGGGGGGCGGTTCACCCGGTGCGCGGCCCGTCAGGTAGCGCGAGTAGTTTTCGATGCCGTTGCACACGCCCGTGGCTTCGAGCATTTCCAGATCGAAATTGGTGCGTTGTTCGAGCCGTTGGGCTTCGAGGAGTTTGCCGTCATTGACCAGTTGGTCGAGGCGGGTTTTGAGTTCTGCTTTGATCTTGATAACGGCTTGGGACATCGTTGGTTTTGGCGTCACGTAGTGGCTGTTGGCGTAGACGCGGATGTGTTCCATCACGGCGGTTTTTTCGCCCGTCAGCGGGTCGAATTCCGTAATGCTTTCCAGTTCCTCGCCAAAAAAGGACAGCCGCCACGCGCGGTCATCCAAGTGCGCGGGAAAGATTTCGAGGGCGTCGCCGCGCACCCGAAAGGTACCGCGAAAGAACGCCTGATCGTTGCGTTTGTATTGTTGGGCGACGAGGTCCGCGATGACCTGGCGCTGATCGTATTCTTTGCCGACTTTAAGATCTTGGGTCATGGCCCCATAGGTTTCCACCGAGCCGATGCCGTAGATGCACGACACAGAGGCGATGATGATCACATCGTCCCGTTCCAGCAGGGCCCGTGTTGCGGAGTGACGCATGCGGTCGATCTGTTCGTTGATCTGGGATTCTTTTTCTATGTAGGTGTCTGAGCGGGCCACGTAGGCTTCGGGCTGGTAGTAGTCATAGAAGCTGACAAAATATTCGACGGCGTTGTCGGGAAAGAAGCCTTTGAACTCGCCGTAGAGCTGGGCGGCCAGCGTCTTGTTCGGGGCCAGAATGATGGCGGGGCGCTGGGTTTGTTCGATCACCTTGGCCATTGTATACGTCTTGCCCGTGCCTGTGGCCCCCAGCAGCACCTGATCGCGGTCGCCTGCCAGCACACCAGCGCTCAGTTCTTGGATCGCCGTGGGCTGGTCGCCTGCGGGCAGGAATTCGCTATCCATGCGCAGGGCCTTGCCGCCTTCAAGCTTAAGGCGGGTGCGGACATCCTCAGCGGGGTTGGCAAGGAATGTGTCGGTGGAATCGGTGTGGGCGTGCGGCATGGGTAAGGCTCCTTACCGTTCAATCTGTCACGCAAGGGCGCGGATGCAAGGTGGGTGCTGACAAATCATGGCAGCAATGCGCGTTCCGCAGGCGCGGGCTTTGCGGTTTAGGCGGTATGTTTGGCATTGGTGTTTTCCGCCCTTCGTTTGTTGCGCCATGGTCCTGAGGCAATTCGCATCTTGCGAGCCGGGGCGGAATTGCTGATATACTGCATGTCGAGCCTTTAGGAGCCTTCCCATGCGCGCACGCATCTTTCAGCCCGCCAAGACCGCCATGTCATCCGGCACGGCCAAGACCAAGCAGTGGGTGCTGGAATTCACGCCGTCATCGGCCCGGTCCGTCGATCCGTTGATGGGGTGGACATCGTCCGATGACACTCAGGCGCAGGTGCGCATGACGTTCGATACCAAAGAGGCCGCGCAAGAATATGCCACCGATCATGGCATTGATGCGGTGGTGCAGGACCCGCACAAGCGGCGGGCCAACATCCGCCCCGGCGGTTACGGCGAAAATTTCGCGACAGGACGGCGTGGTGCGTGGACGCACTGAGGCGACATTTTGTGCCGATCCGGCGTCAGGCCATCGGCGCGAGTTTGAGTGCGAAATTTAATCCTGCCGCGCGTCCCCGCGCATGACGCAGGCAGTAAGTGTATCGCAGGCCACATTCGACGATGCGGACGTTCAAGCGCTGCTGATGCGCCATTTTGATCTGATGCGCGCCAGTTCCCCCAAGGAAAGCTGTCATGTGATGCGGCCGGATGCGTTACTCTATCGCGGCGTGTTGCTGTATGTGGCGCGCGATTCATCTGATGTCGTGGGTGTGGGCGCGCTTGCGCAGCTTGACGCGCAACACGGCGAGTTGAAATCCATGCACACGGCCGCCGAGGCGCGCGGGCGCGGGGTAGGCCGCGCGATCCTTGCAGCCCTTTTGCTGGCTGCTCGGGATCAGGGGATGACCCGCGTCAGCCTTGAAACCGGTGTGGCAGATATGTTCGCGCCCGCCCGCGCGCTATATGCGGCACATGGATTTGAGGAATGCCCGCCTTTTGGCGCATATATTCCTGATCCGCTCAGTGTTTTCATGACCTGCGCGCTCTGACCACTTGCCCTGTGGCGACACCTGCGGCATGAGTGCGCTACGCGGTCCCGTAGCTCAACTGGATAGAGCACCTGACTTCTAATCAGGATGTTGAGGGTTCGAGTCCTTCCGGGATCGCCATTTTTTTCCCAGAGTTACGTCTTGTTTTGTGGGGCTTGGTGCGACCCGTGCCGCTAAAAGTTTTCATAACGCACACTTGCGCGACGTAAATTATGCTGCAATGCTGATATTATGAGCAGTTTAAGAACGCTAATAGCCGGCGCGCTGATCATGACAAGCTTTGCCAATGAGGCGCGCGCATATGACGATCTGGTGCTGGTGTTCGCCAGCTGTACCGGGCGCATCTCTGCCGAGATGGAATTTGCATGGTTGATGCACGACGCCCGCGCGGATGCGTTGCAAGAGCAGCGTCAGCGGTTCGTATCGATTCTGGATGCTGTCATGCCGCCTGACCGGGCGCGCGAAACCCTGCACCACAGGGTCGAGGCAAAGCTGGCGCATTCCGCAATGCTGACCACGGCGCGTTTCGGCACGAACACACGTATGGCGAAACTGGCGCAACAACAGGCGCGCACTCAGGTGCAAAGTTGTCAAAATTTGCTGTTAGATGGCTAACTGCCGATAAAATCGCGGTTTTAACGATTAATTATCGGGCATATATAACCAATTTCGCCTAAAAATGTGCCAAATGGCCTAGCTGCACATCAATCCCGCAAGATGGACTCGGCCCTGACGCTGCGCCGCAGCTAAATGGGGCGCGGCCTTTTCGAGGCCAATGAATTGTGCGGCAGTGTTAGAATTGGAACCCTGAACACCACCGCACGCGCCAAAAACAAAGCGCTGGGGTGGTATGTGGGCATTTTTGCTCGTTTCGCAACACCTTGGCGCACTGCGCTAGAGGAAACGCAATGACAAAAACCCTTCTTGGAACCACTGCTGCTGTACTGCTGGCAACTGTGCTCCCCGCTGCTGCTCAGGATTGCCCGATCAAAGTGGGTGTTCTGCACTCCTTGTCCGGCACCATGGCCATTTCTGAAACAACACTCAAAGATACGATGGAAATGCTGGTTGAACAGCAGAACGCCGCGGGTGGATTGCTGGGCTGCCAGTTGGAGGCCGTTGTGGTCGACCCTGCGTCCGACTGGCCCCTGTTCGCTGAAAAAGCGCGTGAGCTGTTGACCGTGCAGGAAGTCGACGTGATCTTTGGCTCCTGGACGTCGGTGTCGCGCAAATCTGCGCTGCCGGTTCTCGAAGAGCTGAACGGCCTGATGTTCTACCCCGTTCAATACGAGGGCGAAGAATCGTCCAAAAACGTATTCTACACAGGCGCTGCCCCCAACCAACAGGCGATCCCGGCGACGGATTACTTCCTTGAGGAACTGGGCGTCGAGAAATTCGCGCTGCTGGGCACGGACTATGTCTATCCCCGCACCACGAACAACATTCTCGAAGCATACCTTCAGGACAAAGGCATTGCTGCCGAAGATATCTTTGTGAACTACACGCCATTTGGTCATTCCGACTGGTCCAAGATTGTCGCGGACGTTGTTGCACTGGGTGCTGATGGCAAAAAGGTCGGCGTGATTTCGACCATCAACGGTGACGCAAACATCGGGTTCTACAAAGAACTCGCGGCTGCTGGCATTTCGGCCGACGACATCCCCGTCGTGGCCTTTTCCGTTGGCGAAGAAGAACTATCCGGTCTCGACACCTCCGACCTTGTTGGTCACTTGGCGGCATGGAACTACTTCCAGTCTGCTGAATCCGATGCTAACGAGGCGTGGGTCGCAGCATGGAAAGCCCGCATGGGTGAAGATCGTGTGACCAACGATCCCATGGAAGCCCACTTTATCGGGTTCAACATGTGGGTGAACGCGGCCACAGCGGCTGGCACCACGGATGTCGATGCGGTCCGCACCGCGATGTACGGTCAGGAATTTCCGAACCTGACAGGCGGTACAGCCGTGATGCTGCCAAACCACCACTTGGCGAAACCAGTGCTGATCGGTGAAATCCAGGCTGACGGACAGTTCGACATCATCTCGGCCACCGATCCGGTCCCGGGTGATGCATGGACAGACTTCCTGCCAGAATCCGCCGTTCTCATGTCGGATTGGAAAGAGCTGGGTTGCGGTATGTACAACACCGAAACCAGCACATGCGTCCAAATCGAGTCGAACTACTAATCACTCTGAACTGAACCAGACGACCGAAGGGCGGTACGCCGCCCTTCGGCTTCTTAAGGTGGGTGCATATGCGACGACTACTGGCTTTTCTCATGTGCTTCACGCTGGCTCTGCCCGCTGCTGCACAGAACGCGGATGCCCCGATACAACAGGTCTTACAGGCCCATGCCGATAGCGTCGCCAAGGCGTCACGCCGCACCATCCAAACCGCCATTGATGCTCTGACATCCAGCGGATTGCCTGCCGCCCAAGAGGTCTTGGAACGTTGGCAGAACAAGGAAATGTGGCAGGACGAGACCACCGGCCTGTTCGTTTTTGCCGAAGAGATCGACCGCGATACCATCCGTATCTTTGATGTGGCGGATGGTACCGATCTGGGCGAAGTGCCCGACGACACCTATGACCAGCTTAAACCCAACAGCGGTGTGCGCGGCCTGATTGCTGCGGGGCTTGTGAAGTTCCAACTTACAGATCAGGACCCGGATGTCCGCCGGACCGCGCTGGACGCGATTTCGCGCGATCCTGATGACAGTCATCTGCCCGCTCTGCGCGATGTCATGAGCGCAGAGACAGATCCGGCGTTGTCCGCCCAGATGACCCGCCTTGAGCGCTTGTTAACAATCGAATTTGGCGCGGATGATGCAGAAAAGATTGCAGCGATTGGCTTTTTCTCGGGCGATTTGGGTGTTGATGCCCGCGCGGCCCTGAACCCGCTGGTCACGACCAGGGTCGACGTGGGCGAGGTCGTGCCCGATAGCCCAGAGGTCGTGCGCAGCGTGACCCCCGGCGACGATGGATTGTCCAAGACGGATGCCTACGCGCTGCTGGTGCGGGCAGAACTCGTGCCCCCCCTGATCCCTGCAAACGAAGTCCGCGAAGCTTTGATACGCAACATTGTTGGCGACACAGTCGCCGGCGTGCAGGTCGCGACACTTGATACTGATGCCGCGCGCAATGCCGCCTTTGGCACGCTCGTATCCCAAGGGCTTGCCGAACGTGCCGCCACCAGCGAACAGATCGACACAGCGCTTGCCGCCTTTCAGTTTTTCGAAGTGTTCATCGGGGCGTCGCCCAACGTGGCCCTTGCGGCCCAAGAGGTTCTGACAGGCATCGAAACCTCCGTCGCGTTGAACCAGACGGCAGACCTTGCGCTGGATGCGATCTCGCTTGCATCAATCTATTTCCTCGCCGCCATCGGCCTTGCCATCACCTTTGGTGTCATGGGGGTGATCAACATGGCGCATGGCGAATTTATCATGATGGGGGCCTATACAGGCTATGTCGTGCAACTGTTCGTGCCCGATCACACCCTGTCGATCCTGCTGGCCATTCCGCTGGCCTTTATGGTGACCTTTGCTGCGGGTGTCGCGATGGAGCGGCTGGTGATCCGCTGGCTGTATCACCGCCCTCTTGAGACTCTATTGGCCACATTCGGCGTGTCCATTGCGCTTCAGCAACTGGCCAAGAACATCTTTGGCACCCAGGCGCGCCCTTTGACGGCACCGGGCTGGTTGGATGGGTCCATGGTGATCAACGACATCGTGTCGATCAGCTATATCCGGATCGCGATTTTTATCCTGGCCCTGATCTTTCTGGCGATCTTCCTCATTGTGATGAACCGTACACGTCTGGGCCTTGAAGTGCGGGCCGTTACACAAAACCCGCGCATGGCCGCGTCCATGGGTATCAACCCGGATCGGATCAACATGCTGACCTTTGGCTTTGGGTCGGGTATTGCGGGCATCGCGGGTGTGGCCATCGGGCTTTATGCCAAGGTGACGTCTGAAATGGGCTCGGATTACATCGTGCAATCCTTCATGACCGTGGTGGTCGGCGGGGTTGGCAACATCTGGGGCACGCTTCTGGGGGCCGCCATGGTTGGTTCGATGCAAAAGGGGATCGAGTTCCTGAACCCGTCCAACACGCTGGCCGCGCAAACCTACATGATCCTGTTCATCATCCTGTTCATCCAATTCCGCCCAAGGGGCATCATCGCCCTCAAGGGCCGCGCGGCAGAGGCTTAGGGCATGACAGATACAGTTTCTTCTGACCCAAAATACCACGGGGGTGTGGGGGCTGGACCCCGCTCCCGCAGCTTCATTGCGCGCCACCCGTCGGTCCTCATCTTTATCGCGTGCCTTGCGCTGTTCACACTGGCTGTCACGATCCTGTCCGAAGGGTTCGGGATCGGCGTGATCTCGACCAGTTTTGTCAAGACATTGGGCAAGACGCTGTGCCTGTGCATGGTCGCGCTGGCGATGGACCTTGTCTGGGGCTATTGCGGGATCCTGTCGCTTGGCCACATGGCGTTTTTCGGCATCGGTGGCTACGCCATCGGCATGTGGCTGATGTATGCGCGCACCGAAATCATTGTGGTGCAAAGCTTGGTAAACGCGCCGTTGCCCCCAACAGCAGGCGAGATTTCGCAAGGCATTGCGACGCAGATTTTCGGGGTCGTCGGATCGTCTGAATTTCCACCTATCTGGGGGTTTGCCCATTCGCTGCCACTGCAACTTGCGGCTGTCGTAATCGTGCCAGGGCTGCTCGCTCTCGTCTTTGGCTGGCTGGCATTTCGCAGCCGGGTGACAGGTGTGTATCTGTCGATCCTGACGCAGGCGATGACGCTGGCATTGGCGTTGTACCTGTTCCAAAACGATAGCGGACTGCGCGGCAATAACGGCTTGTCCGGCTTGCAGAACCTGCCGGGCCAGGGCGAGGTGTCCCAAGCCACGGTATCGATCTGGTTCCTGTGGGGCTCCGCGTTTGCTCTTGGGCTTGCGTATCTGCTGTGCGCATGGATCGTCTCGGGCAAGTTCGGTTCGGTCATCCGCGCGATCCGCGACGACGAGGCCCGTGTGCGCTTTCTTGGATATTCGGTCGAGGCGTACAAACTGACCGTGTTCACCGTGACTGCTGTCATAGCCGGCATCGCAGGCGCGCTTTATTATCCACAGGCGGGTATCATCAATCCGGCTGAAATTGCGCCGATCGAGATCGGAAGAGCG
>ENA-OQVM01001187-OQVM01001187.1-marine-metagenome-genome-assembly--contig:-NODE-1187-length-35764-cov-14.198588_pt1 | contig 35764 bp, 29 predicted proteins | sample MGYA00237776_ERZ505498 | MGnify/ENA primary metagenome ERZ505498 (study PRJEB26159, sample SAMN06265151) | marine metagenome | isolation source: Helgoland LTER site | place: Germany:Helgoland, sampling...
CTTTTACTATTGAGCTCCGCATGCCGCTCAAAAAAGATAATAGAAGAACCGAGCAGAGAAAAAAGAGCAATGAAGAGTAGCATCTCAAAAGAATAATCTTTTACTCTAAAAAATTATTGAGTGTAGTGTGGGTTAGAAAGTGAAAGAGTGAGAGATAAACAAAGGCTTATAACTAGTAGAACTATTATTTCGCTAAAAGATAAAACTTAGACGTAATGCTTGATGCAAGTGCAGCACAAAAAAAGTACCCCCTATACCGCTTGGCGATAATCTCTCTGAAACTGCTGGACAGAAAACACTGCGAGATGCACCCGTCGTGCTCAAGCTTCGTCGTAAGGTTGCGGCATTTTTTGGTTACTTTTTGTTGCTGTAGACAAAAAGTGACTGGCTGTCGGGCCACCCCCGACGACCTTGAATTTAAAACTTAAAAAGAAAAGCGAAGCACCAGAATATAACGTGACTGTTATAGTTTAAAAAATTACTCCTATACCGCTTAGCGATAACCCCTCTGAAACTGCTGGACAGAAAACTCTATGAGATGCACCCGTCGTGCTCAAGTTTCGCCGTTAAGGTTACGGCATTCTTTGGTTACTTTTTGTTGCTGTACACAGCGTAGTTTGCGCTGCGCCTGAAGGGCGACCCGAAGGATGAGCGAAGCGAATAAAAAAAGTGACTGGCATGTCGGGCCACCCCCGACGGTCTTGAACTTAAAGATTCAAAGAATGCGCAAGCCCCGCAGCCTAACGTAAAACCTCAAAGAACAAGCAAAAAAGGCGACTCGATATGTCGGCCACCCCCAAAACGTTTTACCTATCGAGCTCTAAAGGTAATACGCCCTTTACTCAAATCATAAGGCGTCATCTCAACCTTAACTTTATCACCCGTCAAAATACGGATATAGTTTTTACGCATCTTGCCCGAAATATGAGCCGTGATGACATGGTCGTTTTCCAATTTAACTCGGAAAGTCGTGTTCGGCAGTGTATCGATCACTTCGCCTTCAAATTCTATATTTTCTTCTTTTGCCATTCTAAATGTATTCCAACAATGTTCATTTTTCGGCGTTAGGTTTTTTTAATGCCCTAATGCACGCGAAGCCGCGCATTTTGCCCTAAATAACAGGCAGAATCAAAGATAAGTAATTACAACCGCTAATTAAGCGTTTGCCAACGATTATTAAGCAGTAATTCTATGGGACGATAGTCGATTTTATAGGACATTTTCCTGCACGAGCGTATCCAATAGCCTAAATAGACGTAATCTAACTTTTCACGCTTGGCTTCGCTAATTAACCATAAAACGGCAAAGTTTCCTAAACTACGATTCGAATATTCAGGATCAAAAAACGTATAGATAGCGGAAAAACTGTCTGTCAGATTATCTCTTACGCTTACAGCCAGTAATTTTCCTTCAAGACGAAACTCCGTGAAATGCCCAAAGCGAGTCTGCCTAGCTAAAAACTCTTGGTATTGATCTGGGGTAGGTGGATACATGTCTCCATCTTCATGCCGCGATTCAATGTAATTGGCATATAGCTGATAATATTCTTCACCCGCTATTGATGCGACTGAGTGTACCGTTAAATCTCTGTTCTTATTTTCAATACGCTTTTGTCTGCGCGCAGGAGTGAATGTATTAACGGGAATTCTAGCGGGTATGCAGTCATTACAACTCTGACAATGGGGTCGGTAATAATGCGTGCCTGAACGACGAAAGCCTATTTCGGTTAGGTCTTGATAGGCAATTTCATCGAGCTCCGCTTTAGGGTCTATAAAGAGGGTGGTCGCCTCTTTGCCATCTTGATAGCTGCAAGGGTGAGGCTTGGTTGCATAGACTTTTAGTTTAGAGAGAACACTCATGATATTTTTTTTACCTGCGCATCAGTGTGGGCATTAGCCAGTTCATAGCTGTTATCCCAATCAAGTGTCCGCCATGCATTTGTTTCAAGTGTTGGTTTTTTCTCGTTATAGCCAGGAAGGCTTTTTTTAAAGCGCTCTCTCGGCAGTTCTTGAACGCCAAGACTTTCTAAGTGTGGGTTCATTATTTGGCAGTCGAGCAGCTTGTAACCCCATTTTTTTATTTGCATACAGGTAAAAGCGAAAGCTATTTTTGAGGCATCTGTACGACGGTGAAACATGGACTCCCCAGAAAAAACAGTGCCTGCCGCTACGCCATAAAGACCGCCAACCAATTCTTCACCTTCCCAAACTTCAAAAGAATGAGCTTGCTTCTGCTGGTGGAGGACGAGATAAGCTTCAAGCATATCTTCAGTTATCCAAGTGTCATCAGTTTGTGCATCCTCGGTGGAATTGTCTTCAACGAGCTGGTCATGGCTGTTACTACGGGGAACTTCAGCACAGCTTCGAATCACTTGTTCAAAATCGCGGTTAACACTTAATTGATAATTCTTTTGACGCATATTCTTTTTTAAACTTCTAGATAAATGAAGCTTGTCTGGATGCATAACTGCGCGAGGGTCTGGTGACCACCACATAATCGGTTGGTCATCGCTGTACCACGGAAAAATACCCAGCGAATAGGCGTTTGTAAGTCTTTCGCAACTTAGGTCTCCACCCATTGCTAATAAGCCGTTTGGATCTGTTAGTGCAGATTCCAAAGCAGGGAATTGACAATCAATAGGTGGATTTTGCGGCATTGAATACTTAGTCTCGGTAAGTAAAGCTCCCTTTTGTTAACGCTGCTTTGTTAACATGATTTTATTATTATTGTTGATGGTGCATTTAGCTCTGGTGATCAGCTGGCGTTTTAAAGCCAGCTAATTCAAGTCTTCTAAACCTCTATTTTAAGCGAGATCATCTAAAAACTTTTCGGCATCAAGCGCAGCCATACAGCCAGAGCCGGCTGATGTAATGGCCTGTCGATAAACATGATCGGCGACATCGCCCGCAGCAAAAACACCGGGTATTGATGTTTGCGTTGCATTACCTTGAGAGCCACTATTTATAGTCAGATAGCCATCTTTCATATCTAGCTGGCCATTGAATATGCCGGTATTGGGCTTGTGACCTATGGCTATAAATACACCTGATAAATCGATATCTTCTGTGCCTGAGCCATCGGTGGCGGCTATGCGCATACCAGTAACGCCAGTTGCATCACCTAACACTTCATCTAATGTGCTGTTCCACTTAATGGTGATGTTGCCATTCTTCTCTTTCTCAAACAGTTTGTCTTGTAATATTTTCTCTGAACGCAAGCTGTCGCGGCGATGCACTAATGTTACCTCAGAGGCGATATTCGATAAGTACAAGGCTTCTTCAACAGCAGTGTTACCACCACCAATGACTGCTACTTTTTGGTCGCGGTAAAAGAATCCATCGCAAGTGGCGCAGGCGCTTACGCCGCGGCCCATAAATGCTTCTTCAGACGGCAGACCTAAGTATTGGGCAGATGCGCCAGTACATATAATTAGGCTGTCACAGCTATAGACGCCGCTATTACCGGTTAAGATAAAAGGGCGCTGATTCATATCGACTGCTTCAATATGATCGGAAATAATTTTGGTATCAAAGCGCTCAGCATGTTTTTGCATTCGAACCATCAAATCAGGACCCTGAACACCGTCAGGATCGCCAGGCCAGTTATCGACATCCGTAGTAGTGGTCAATTGCCCACCAGGTTCCATGCCGGCAATAATAACGGGATTTAGATTCGCGCGAGCAGCATAAACGGCTGCTGAATAACCAGCAGGGCCAGAGCCGAGGATAATTAAGCGGTGATGTATCGTTTCTGACATGGAGATTGGATCCTTTATTCAAATGTGAGCCTGTGTAAACGGACGGCAATGATAATAGACAACGACGGTTGCGTTAAGCATTAATTCTCTGATTTTGGCAAAACGGCGGTATATTTCTTATTAAGTCGCTAGTATTGATTGCTCGGAATGCAAGTGATTGATGATGCTGAACAATTCTGCCCTGTGTAGGGAATTGTACCTTGATGTTTGGGCCGTTTTTTAGTTTCCTACACAACTAGAGATGAGTTCTGCTGATAGCGAGCAGATTGATCAGAAATGAACCGATTTAAAGCGTAAAAACCATTATGGCAAAAACTCCAAAAGGCTCAGCTAAATCTCAGCCTACTGATGAATCAGGTGCTTTGTTGCTCGTTGTCCGCGAAGGGACGTTAATTGCGCTATTGGCCATTGCGGGTTATTTTTTGATGGCTTTGTTTAGTTATAGTGCTCAAGACCCGAGTTGGTCAGCAACCGGAGATCACAGTGCAGTCCGAAATACGGCGGGTATGTCAGGTGCCTGGTTTTCGGATGTACTTTTTTCTTTGTTTGGCTATACCGCTTATTTAATCCCCTTTGCATTGATGCATCGGGCGTGGCTTATTTTTCGTGATCGCTATGATGCCTTTCGTTTCGACGGTCTAACGGTTGCATTGAAGTTGGCAGGTCTCATTTTAGTTTTAATGGGTTTTACTTGTTTGCTGTCATTGTCGACGATCACTGATCAAGCCAGCTTGCCTTTTGGTAGCGGCGGCTATCTTGGCTCTATCGTAAAAGAGGGTCTCTTACAAGTTCTTCATCCTGCCGGAACAGTTTTACTGATGTTGGCCATTACCTTATTCGGCTTAACCTTATTTGCTGAAATATCTTGGCTGGCGCTAATGGATCGTGTCGGTGCATCGACAGTCGTATTGATTGACCGTTTTATCACATGGTTTATCGACTGGAATGATCGTCGACGAGAACTCGCTAGACAACGTCGTCGAGATAAAGAAGCGGCTCGTTTAAAAGCGCCTACTGCTGTTATCAAGCCCGCGCCCATCCAAGCACAAAAGCCCGCTGCGATTGATGAAGAGATTTCTGTAGGCGCAATGATTACCCAAATAAAACAATCGGCTGAGTCGCTTTTACCTACGGCTAAATCTAAGCCACCCGCTAAAAAGAAATTACCTAAGCCGGTTAGGCGAGAGCGCAATAATGGCGAGCCGTTAGAGGTGCCTGATTTCGATTTACTTGATGAGCCTGTAGCAGGACGTCAAATAGGTTTTACCTCTGATCAGCTAACACAGCTTTCAGGGCTACTAGAAACTAAACTGGCTGATTTTGGTATTAAAGCCGAAGTGAAATCAGTACTACCTGGTCCGGTAGTTACGCGATTTGAAATACAACCTGCGGCCGGCGTAAAGGTTAGCCGTATTAGTAATTTGGCCAAAGATTTAGCGCGCTCGTTAGCTGTTATTAGTGTGCGTATTGTAGAGGTTATTCCTGGTAAGTCTTTTGTTGGTATAGAAATACCGAATGAAAATCGAGCCATGGTTATGCTTAGCGAGGTTTTAACGGCACCGGTTTACACTGAGGCGAGTTCGCACCTAACGCTGGCCCTAGGTCACGATATAGCAGGTGAGCCCATTGTCGCAGATTTAGCAAAAATGCCTCATTTGCTCGTTGCCGGTACTACTGGCTCTGGTAAATCGGTAGGTGTTAACGCCATGTTGCTTAGCTTACTTTATAAAGCAACGCCCGATGAAGTTCGTCTAATTTTGATTGACCCTAAAATGCTAGAGCTAAGTGTTTACGAGGGGATACCGCATTTATTAACGCCGGTTATCACAGACATGAAAGATGCCGCTAACGGTTTACGTTGGTGTGTTGCCGAGATGGAGCGCCGTTATAAATTAATGGCCGCCATGGGCGTTAGAAATTTAGATGGCTTTAATAAAAAAATTACCGATGCTACTGCCGCGGGTGAAACGATTACTGACCCTGTTTGGCAACCAGATCCATTGTCAATAATTGATGTTGATGATCAAATTCCGCCAGACCTTGAAACCTTACCGCACATTGTTGTTGTTATTGATGAGTTTGCCGACATGATTATGATTGTCGGTAAAAAAGTTGAGCAATTGATTGCGCGTATTGCACAAAAGGCTCGAGCCGCCGGTATTCACTTAGTATTAGCAACACAGCGACCATCGGTTGATGTTATTACCGGTTTAATAAAAGCCAATGTACCCACGCGTATTGCCTTTCAGGTATCGTCAAGAATCGATTCGCGTACTATCCTCGATCAAGGTGGCGCCGAGCAGTTATTAGGCCATGGTGATATGCTTTATTTGCCGCCTGGAAGCGGGGTGCCTATTCGTGTTCATGGTGCATTTGTTTCTGATGATGAGGTGCATAGAGTAGCCGATGATTGGCGTGCAAGAGCCGAGCCCGATTATCTGCCCGATCTTATTGATGAAGGTGGTGCCGGTGGTGATGGTATTCCTGGGCTTGAGTCTGCAGAAAGTAGCGATAATGAGCAAGATGCGCTTTATGATGAAGCGGTGATGTTTGTGACCGAAACTCGTAAGGCCTCTATTTCTTCGGTACAGCGCAAATTGCGCATTGGTTATAATCGCGCCGCTCGTATGATTGAATCGATGGAAGCGGCAGGCGTAATTAGTGAAATGCAGCATAATGGCAGCCGGGAAGTCATTGCTCCACCTCCGCCTCGAAGGTAGCCTAAAAGAAAGATAGCCTGAGAGCGATTTTTTTATGGATAAATAGCCATTGTCGCTGTCCTAAATTATTCGCGTTAATGGTGTAGGAAAAAGTCGCTAGCAGTATGTCAAAAGCCGTTGTAATAAGTATTTGAAAGGTCGCTTTAAAATGCAGTTAATTATGCAAACTAAAAAATTCATCCATAGCTTTCAGCTTTTCATCTTTATGTCGGCTATGTCAGTTACTGCGATACCTCTCTCTGCTTGCGAAGCGCACAACGAAGCCTCATTAGCGAGTGACTATGAGCAATTGGCGCTCTTACTTTCAAGCAGTAGCTATTTTCAGGCTCATTTTCAGCAAACCGTTCGTGATGCCAACGGCGATATTATTGATCAGTCGACAGGTAAGATTCGGTTAGCACGACCGCATCAATTGCGATGGGATATTATTGAACCTTTTGAGCAAACGCTTATTGTCAATGAGCAGCAGTTTTTTCAATATGATAGTGATATTGATCAGTTAATTATTGAGCCTTTATCCGATCAGCTTTCTGCTATGCCAGTGCTCTTGTTGTCTGGGAATGCAGAGGCGATTGCAAGTCAGTTTATAGTTTCAAATATAAAAGCAGTTACCGCTCACGCCGCAGATAAAAACCTACCGTCACGGCAGTTATTTAATTTAAAGCCGATAGCTAATGATGGGCTCTTTGAAATGCTTTCACTGGAATTTAAAGGTGGAGTGTTGCAAGCTATCTCAATACTTGATGACATGCAGCAAAATAGTCGCTTTGAATTCACTGGCATTGATATTAATACAGTCATAGCAGATAGCTTGTTTGTTTTAGATCCTCCCGCCGACACCGATATCATTCACCGCTAATGACTGATGCTCTCACCAGTGGTTTTAATTTTAATGATTCAACACTGCATTCGCGCAGTAATAAACCGCTGGCTGCCCGTGTTAGGCCGACAAATCTAGAAAGCTATTGTGGTCAGGAGCATATTCTCGGTCCTGATTCTGCCTTGCGTCAAGCCATGCTAAAAGGTGAGCTGCATTCGATGATTTTATGGGGTCCGCCAGGTACCGGTAAGACAACGTTAGCTAAAATACTTGCCATGCAGAGCAGTGCTGAATTTGAAACCCTCTCTGCTGTGAGCGCGGGTGTAAAAGATATTCGACAGGTCGTTGAGCTTGCGCGGCAGCGTCAACAGAGCAATATAAGCACCTTGCTTTTTATTGATGAAGTCCATCGTTTTAATAAGTCACAACAAGATGCTTTATTGCCGCATATAGAAGATGGCCTATTTATTTTTATAGGCGCAACTACCGAGAATCCCTCCTTCGAATTGAATAATGCACTGTTATCGCGTGTGCGTGTTTATACATTGCAATCGTTGTCGACTGCAGATTTAATCAAAGTATTAACTCGCGCTATTAATGATGTTGATAATGGACTTGGTGATTCCGGTGTTGATATAGATGCAGCATTGATCGCTAAAATCGCCGATGTGGCCGATGGCGATGCGCGCTCCGCTTTAGGTATGCTTGAGCTTGCGGTTCAGTTTGCTAGCGCAAGAAATCTTAGCAGGGTTGATGACAAGCTATTAACGGAGGTTCTGCGTGAGCGAGCTTCTCGATTTGATAATAAGGGCGAACACTTTTACGACCAAATATCAGCGCTGCATAAATCGGTAAGAGGGAGTGCGCCAGATGCTGCGCTTTATTGGTTTGCCCGTATGCTTGAAGGCGGTTGTGATCCGCTTTATATTGCGCGTCGCGTTGTGCGTATGGCTAGTGAAGATATTGGTAATGCCGACCCTCGCGCCTTAACAGTGGCGTTAAATGCTTGGGATGTACAGAGTCGTTTAGGAAGCCCTGAAGGCGAGTTAAGTTTGGCGCAAGCGGTTGTCTATTTAGCGGTAGCACCAAAAAGCAATGCTGTTTATAAGGCTTTAGCAAAAGCAAAGCAGATGGCCAGCGAGTATGGTGCCGAGCCTGTTCCTCTGCATCTCCGTAATGCACCTACCGAATTAATGAAATCGTTAGATTACGGTATGGAATATAAATATGCCCATGATTACGATGAATCTTATGTGGTTGGTGAGAATTATTTTCCTGAAGCCATTAAAGATGAAGTGTTGTATCAGCCAACCGAGCAGGGGCTTGAGGCTAAGATAAAAGCTAAGCTTGAGCGCTTTAAAGCCCTAGATGCAGGCAGCGAGCAACCGCGCTATCAACATGAAGACCTCTAACGAATAAGGTTTTTTTATAATTCAACGAACGCAATTTTTGGCGCTCGTAATCGATAAAAGGGTAATCTATAGTGATTCAAGCAACATACGCTACGTTTATGGCTGTTGGTCTTGGTGGCGCTTTAGGCGCTATGCTTAGATATGCTATAAGTCTGTGGGCTGTGCAGCGGTTTGAAGCGTTAATGCCGACAGCGGCATTAATCGGCACGTTGATCGCTAATGCAGTGGGGGCACTTCTCATTGGCGTCTTGTTTGTAGTTATTACCGAGAAGGGTTTAATTGCCGAGAGTTGGCGTCCATTACTCGTGGTTGGTTTTCTAGGTGCTTTAACAACCTTTTCGACCTTTTCTTTAGAAACCGTTGGCTTATTACAGCAAGGTGAATGGCTATCGGCAATGGTATATGTCCTTAGCAGCGTGATAATATGCTTGTTTTTGACATGGGCGGGCATTGAGCTTGCTCGTTGGTACTGATTTAACGAGTTGTTGTTGGGTTAAAACGCATCAGCTTTATCCATAATAGATTTGATTGACACAAGGCTTTAAATTTCATGCTTGATATTAAATATTTACGCAGCCATTTAGATGATGTTGCTGAAGCGCTGACCATTAAAGGTTACCAATTAGATAAGGCGCAATTTGAAGCGCTTGATGCTGAGCGTAAGCACAGTGATATTGAATCGCAGTCGTTATTAGCTAAGCGTAAGCAAGCCTCTAAGAAAATTGGAGAGTTGGTGCAGAGTGGATTATCGGTTGATGATGCCAAAGCGCAAGTGAATGAAACGTTGGCGCTTATTGATAGCAGCCTCTCAACACTTAAGCAGCAAGCCAGTAATGTCGATGAAAAACTCCAGCAGTTTTTATATGACGTTCCTAATATTCCCGACGCTGAAGTACCTGCCGGTAAAGATGAGTCAGATAATGTTGAAGTGCTTCGCTGGGGTACACCGCGTTCATTTGATTTTGATGTGCTTGATCATGTTGCACTCGGTGCAAAAGCTCAAGGCTTAGATTTTGAAGTGGCAGCACAAATGACAGGCACTCGTTTTGCGGTTTTAAAAGGTGGTGTTGCACGTTTACATCGTGCCTTGGCGCAATTTATGCTCGATCAACATACCGATGAGAATAACTATTTGGAAGTGAATGTGCCGTTAATTGTTAATGCGGAAGCGTTAACCGGAACTGGGCAGCTACCTAAGTTTGAAGAGGACCTTTTTAAGCTAACGGTAGATTCTGACTATTACTTAATCCCAACAGCCGAAGTGCCTGTAACGAATCTTGTGCGTGACACGATTGTTGATGTCAAAACACTGCCGCTTAAGTTTGTTGCTCATACATCTTGTTTTCGAAGTGAAGCGGGCAGTCATGGTCGCGATACCCGCGGTTTAATTCGTCAGCATCAGTTTGAAAAAGTTGAGCTAGTGCAGGTGGTTAAAGCCGAAGATTCTGCTCAAGCACTCGAGACATTAACAGGGCATGCTGAGTCTATTCTTCAAAAATTAGATTTACCCTACCGTAAAGTGATTTTATGTGGCGGTGATTTGTCTTTTGGTTCTCGTAAAACCTATGACCTTGAAGTGTGGCTGCCAGCACAAGACTGTTATCGTGAAATTAGTTCATGCAGCAACTTTGGTGATTATCAAGCTCGACGATTAAAAGCGCGCACTCGCAGTGCGGAGTCAGCAAAGCCAGAACTGCTTCATACTTTAAACGGTTCGGGTTTGGCCGTGGGTCGTACCTTGGTTGCCGTACTTGAAAACCATCAAAATCAGGATGGCACTATTAGTATTCCTAAAGCCTTACAGCCTTATATGAACGGTTTACTTAGTATTTAATTTCAGCTTTTTTTTGATGGTCGTGTTCTTTGGATTATTTACCGCTGTGCTTTAAGGTTAAAAAAAGATCTTGCCTGATTATTGGCGGCGGCACCATCGCCTATAGAAAAGCGGTTTTGTTAAATAAAGCCGGTGCGACAATTAATGTTGTAGCGCCGAAAATTGACCCGAAATTAGCAGATTTAGCCGAGCAGTCTGGCGGTGTTCTAACGCGACGTGAATATCATTCCGATGATCTACAGGGTCATATCTTTATTATTGGCGCTACCGATATTGAACCTGTTAATCAGCGTGTTGCCCATGATGCTAACGCATTAGGACTGTTGGTAAATATTGTTGACTCTCCCGATCTCTGTAATGTTATTTTCCCCGCATTAATTGATAGAACCCCATTATTAATTTCCGTCTCTAGTTCAGGCGCTGCGCCGGTGCTGGCTCGTGCTATACGCAGCCAGATAGAAAGTAGTGTGGCAGCCAATATCGGTGAGCTTGGTGATTTTATTGCCGAGCGGCGATCGGCCGTTAGAGTAGCATTAGATAATAGCGAGTCCAGAGTGCGAGAGTTCTGGGAGAACATGCTAGACAGTGAAATATCTGAGCGAGTATTAGCAGGACGCAATGATGAAGCCGACAAGTTGTTTAATCAATACCTTAAAGGTGTTTTAGATAAGTCGGATGTCATGAAGGGCGAGGTTTATTTAGTGGGTGCAGGGCCGGGTGATCCTGATCTTTTAACCTTTAAAGCGCTTCGTCTAATGCAGCGTGCGGATGTTGTGCTTTATGATCGACTCGTTGCACCAGCTATTGTCGATATGACCCGTCGAGATGCCGAAAGAATTTATGTGGGTAAGGCAAGAAGTAACCATGCTTTACCGCAGGGTGAAATTAATCAATTACTTATTGATTTAGCAAAGGCGGGCAATAAAGTTGTTCGTCTAAAAGGCGGTGATCCTTTTATCTTTGGCCGCGGTGGTGAGGAGATAGAAGGGCTTACTGAGCATGGTATTCCTTTTCAAATTGTACCGGGTATTTCTGCGGCTAACGGTTGTGCTTGTTATTCGGGTATACCGTTAACGCATCGTGATCATGCGCAATCGGTACGGTTTTTGACAGGCCATTTAAAAGATGGATCTATGGATCTGCCTTGGCAAGAGCTCTTGCCAGATTCACAAACGGTCGTTATTTATATGGGCCTCATTGGCCTTGAAATTATCTGTAAGCAGCTTATAGCGCATGGCAAGTCTGCTGATACGCCCATTGCATTGGTTGAGCGTGGTACCACGCCGAACCAGCAAACCCATATTGGAACGTTAGAGACCATTCATGGCATTATTCAAGGCAAAGAGGTGCATGCGCCCACTTTGATTATTATTGGCAGTGTTGTTAGCCTTCATAGTCGATTACAGTGGTTGAATCCTGCCTAGCTCTTATATAGCTCTTATATAGCTCTTATATGGCCCTTACATAGCTCTTGCCTAGCTCCGACACGTATCCTTATACCTTTAGCTCTCTCTATAGCGCTCGCTATATTCATTTTGTTTCTAATTTCTTCGCTCTATCTTATTGATTTTCTGTTATTTAATGTTCTAACGCTTTTGCGTATAAAGTTTTCTGGTTGATTGCCGATAATGTTTATATGCAGCGCAGCTATTATTTTTCGTTAGTAGTTGGTCGGTTTTAGGTGGCGATTTTCAAGTCTATATTTCTAGGTCTACATCGCTAGTCTTATATCGTTACTTGAGCTTTAGTTGCCAGGCTTTAGTTGCGAGGCTTTTTTTTCAATGCTATTTATTGTTACCGTTTTTACTGCTTTATGAATACATTGTTAAAATCTGTTAGTTAACGCTAGAGTAAATTTATGGTCAACATAACCAATGTGGGTAATACAGTATCCGCACCAGCGTCCGACAATAATCAGCGCTCGCCTGCAGAAACGGCGAGGTCGACAGTGAATGCGCCTAATATTGACCCGACTAGACAGCCCAAATTTGTCGATCGTCGTCGTAATCGTGATCGTAGAATAAAAAATCAAACCCCTTTGCTTGATACGCGCAGAAATGTTGATCGTCGCCGTACAGCAAGGTTAGATATCCAAGTCTGATTTTCTTTAATTTTTAAGTTCTCTCCTTTTTTACTTTGCCAATTCCCTCTGTTATTCATATATCTAAGAATTTTTTTTGGTCGCTAAGGTCTTATTAAGCGCTATATAATTCTCATGGCCTGTTATCATCATAATCTATGAGGTAATCTTGCTTTGCGATTTTTGTTTAAAGCTTATTCATGATAGGAAAAATTATTTTGTTTGACTACGATTTATTTGTTATTGGTGCTGGTTCTGGTGGAGTGAGGGCTTCAAGAATGGCTGCCGCTACTGGTGCCAGAGTTGCTGTCGCTGAAGAGAAATATTTAGGCGGTACCTGTGTCAATGTAGGTTGTGTGCCTAAAAAATTATTTTATTACGGTTCGCATTTTCATGATGATTTTAATGATGCCAAAGGCTTTGGTTGGAATGTGTCGGCTACGGAATTTGACTGGCCAACATTACGTGATAATAAAAATACAGAAATAGCTCGCCTTAATGGTATTTATCAAAAGATGCTCGATAACGCAGCTGTCGTTATTATCGAAGGGCGCGCAACTATTAGAGGTAAACATACAGTAAGCATTAACGGCCAATCGATTACCGCTGAACGCATTTTGATAGCGGCGGGCGGCCGACCCTATGTGCCGACCTTCGATGGCGCCGAGCACGTTATTACCTCCGATGAGGTGTTTTATCTTGAGCGGCTGCCTACTAATGCCTTAGTTGTTGGTGGTGGTTATATAGCCGTTGAGTTCGCCGGTATTCTTAATGGCTTGGGTGTTAATACAGAGTTGTCTTATCGTGGTGCGCAATTATTAAAGCGCTTTGATCATGATCTTGGTTTAAGGCTAGCTGACGAGCTGGTTAAAAAAGGCGTTAAGCTCTCGTTAGAGTCGGACATAGAAAGCATAACTAAGCAGTCTAACGGTTCGTTGCAGGTTCTATTTAAGTCTGGAGAAGAACGGTGTTACGGCGAGGTCTTATATGCAACCGGTCGAAAAGCTTATACGGCTGACCTTGGTTTGGCGAACACGGCTGTAGTAACACGAGATAACGGTACCATTGTTGTCGATGACTATTTCCAATCGGCGGAGTCAAGCATATATGCCTTAGGCGATATTATTGGCACGCCTGAGTTAACACCAGTGGCTTTGGCACAGGGTATGGCTTTTGTTGATACTTATTATAAGGGTTCGCCACGTGTTGTTGATTACGACAATATTGCTACCGCAGTTTTTTGTCAGCCGAATATTGCGACTGTTGGTCTTACTGAAAGTGAGGCGCGTGAGCAATACGCTGATATCGATATTTACCAATCTGAATTTCGCCATCTAAAACATACTCTGAGTGGAAACACTGAGCGTACATTTATGAAGCTAATCGTCGATGTTGCCTCTGACAAAGTGTTAGGTGTTCATATGCTAGGTGCCGAAGCTGGCGAGATTATTCAAGGCTTAGCTGTGGCTATAAAAGCAGGAGCGACTAAAGCTGATTTCGATAGCACTATTGGGATTCATCCAACGGCCGCTGAAGAGTTTGTAACCATGCGCGATGCAGTGAGTTGATAGGATAGGTGATTGTTAATGACTAAAAAGATAACAGTCTACCTTTTCTTTAAGAGGGTAGACTGTGTCCAAAGCCTTTTAATTCTTAATTCGCGCTTTTCATTAGTTGAATAGCGTCGAGCAGTATGTGGCTTGTTTCTGTTAGTAAGAAGTCAGTTCGCGGATCTGCTTCTGCTTCTTCTTCTGTTTCTTTTGTTTCAGATGTTTCTACTTTTTCTGAAATTTCACTACTATCATTTTCCGCCGTCTGTGTATCGGCGTCAGTGGTAGATTCTTCGTTTAAATCTTTTATTGGAAGCCCTTTAGCCAGTCGATGAGTATTCTCAATGGCATTACGTGCTTCAGTATCATTGTCGATAATAGAGCGGCGGACCGCTTCATTAAGCGATAACTCTGTCATGTCAGCATATTTATCATTCAGCGCAATTTGCTCTGTTAAATAAATATAGTCAGGATCATCGACGATACGTGCTTTATGTTGCGTAGTAAGTGTGTCGACCAAAGCGCTGTAATTGCCATAGTTTCTATGTCTAATGGGCTCTACGGTATCCCAGTTAAGAGCAAAGTCGAGAGTGTCTTCACCAATTTCTTGACTGTCATAAAGCGACGGTAAAACGATATCCGGAATAACACCGCGATGCTGAGTACTACCGCCAGATATGCGATAAAATTTTGCCTCGGTAAGCTTTAAACTGCCGTGACTTAAATCAGCCAGCTGCTGCACGGTGCCTTTACCAAATGATTGACTACCGACAATTAATCCGCGTTCGTAATCTTGAATGGCGCCAGCAAAAATTTCAGAAGCTGATGCACTTAGACGATCAATTAATACGGCAATAGGTTTTTTGTAGTAGTTTGGGTTAGGGTAGTTAGACTGTCTTGCTACGCGTCCATTAGGTGCTCTGATTTGCACCACTGCACCACGCTCAACAAACAAACCCGTTAACTGATTCACTTCTTGAAGTGAGCCGCCACCGTTGCCACGCAGGTCAATAACAATGCCTTCTACATTTTTTTCTTCAAGCTCTGCGAGTAGTTTGCGAACATCACGAGTGGTGCTCTTATAATCGGCATCACCGTTACGTGAACCTTCAAAGTCAATATAAAAGGTAGGTATAGAGATAACCCCAATTTTATGCAGTTCATCATTGTGGTAAATATCGAGTACCGATTGCTGAGCCGCTTGTTCTTCTAATTTAACGGTGTTCCTAACAATACGAATAAGTTTGCTTTCATCGGGGTTAACTGACACTTCGGATAAAACTTCTAAAGTGACGGTAGTATCTTTTTTGCCCCTAATAAGCTCCACAACTTCATCAAGTCTCCAGCCAATAACATCAACACGCTCACCATCGGCGCCTTGTGCCACGCCAATGATTTTGTCAGCAGGTTGTAATTCACCTTGTTTGTCAGCAGGACCTGCAGTAATTAAACGCTCAACAACAGTATGTTCGCCATCGCGACGTAAAACAGCCCCTATGCCTTCAAGAGATAAACGCATATTGATAGAGAAGTTCTCAGAGGTGCGTGGTGATAAATAGTTGGTGTGCGGATCATAAAGGCCCGTCAGAGAGTTAATATAAATTTGGAATGCATCTTCTGCATTTAACTGCTTAATACGCTGACGTTGATTGGTATAACGTTTAGTCAATGTTTCAATAATAGCGGCTTCATCTTTATCGGCAAGCATTAAACCCAGTGTCGTGTTTTTGAGTGACTTTCGCGCACGGTCAGCGAGTTCATTTTTATCAGCTGCCCATGGTTGATCTTCAGCTTCGAGAAATAAGCTTTCTTCAAGTGTGAAATCTAATGCTGCAATACGTTCAGGTAATTCGGCAATCAGGGAATCAAGATGCATGAGCAATTTTTCACGGTAGCGGTTAAACATAGTAAAGCTAGGGGTAAGGTTGCCGCGACGAATACCGTCATCCAAAATTAAGCGATAGGCTTCAAACTCATTAATATCCTTTTGGCTAAAATAGCTTTTTGATGGATCTAGGCGTTTTAAATAATTATCAAATAAAGCGGATGATAGTTCGTCATCAAACTCTCGCTGCGTGTAATGACGGCGCTGTAGCTTAAGAAGAATCTCTTCAGCGGTACGAATTTGACGAATACTGGGCTTAAGCGCTTCAAGAGGCTTCTCTTCAATGGCTTCATCTGCCATTTCAACTTGGCTACTTAATGTACTTTCTGACAGGTCATCAGGGAGATTACTTAGTGCTTGAGTGGCCGATATTGGCAATAACAGTAAAAGAGTAAGCCAAATGCGAAGTGAGCGTTGTTTTATAAGCATAGAGTGAGGTCTTTTTTGTATGTTAAATAACGCAGTAAATAAGCAATTTATTTTGTGCCTTACCATTGAGTTAGGTGTCTATTCTACCCTAAACTATAGACCCTCGCGCAGCACTGTGTATGGCTTTTTTTGTGATCTATATAGCGTGGGCTTTTCTAGACTTTATTCTCGTTGAGATATGAAAAATGCCTTACTTATTACTACTTTTTATTGCCATCCCAATTATTGAGATGTGGCTGCTAATTTCCATTAGTAGGCATATTGGCGCGTTACTAACGATTTCATTAGTTGTAGCAACAGCGGTTATTGGCGTCCATTGGCTGCGACAACAAGGCTTTTCGACGCTTTTAAAGCTAAATGAGCGATTATCAGCCGGCGAAATGCCTGCGCGTGAAATCACAGAGGGTGTGATTATAACGATAGGAGGCGCTCTTCTCCTTACGCCAGGGTTCGCTACTGACGCCTTGGGTTTTGCTTGTCTGTTTGCGCCATCAAGAGCACTTTTGGTTAAAAGCTTATTCTCACGCATTCAAAATGGCATTATGGCGAGTGCTATGTCAGCAAGCTCTATGTCTACAGGTTCTATGTCTTCAGCTTCTATGTCGGGTCAAGCCAGCGCTAATCATTCCAATAATACTATGGAGGGCAGTTTTACCTCAGAGGGCTCTTTATCCAATAAGCCAATGGCAAGTTCTTCTTCTCCTCGTCAGCAAGCGCAACCTAATCCCATGGGACATATCAATGCGGTTTTCGGTGGGCGTGATAGCGCGAATGATAATAAAGTGATCGATGGCGAATGCTCTCGAGAAGACTAGAGCGGTTGATATTTGTACAGCGCAGTATGATTGCTTGTTAATTAAATACCTTTCTTTCAAAAAGTAGTCAAAGTGATTAGAAAGTTTAACCGCCTCCCTTGAATTGTCAGTAAATGCCCTTATCTAGTTTGTTCGTTACCAATTGCGCCATATTCCATTCTTTTATAGTGTCTTGGCGCTTGACGTGCGTTTTTTCGTTCCTACAATTGGCTCTCGCTCATTTTGAGCTTATTTGTGGTTGTAGAGTTGCAGTTTTTAGCGCGTCAAACCGCTCGTATCACTGCGTTAACTATCAGGTTCAAGACCTCGAACACCTAATGTGTTCGCTGTATTAATATCAATATCAGGAGATTGAAAAAGATGAAAATTCGTCCCTTACACGATCGTGTAATCGTTCGTCGCAAGGAGGAAGAAGCAACCTCTGCTGGTGGTATCGTGCTACCAGGTTCTGCTAAAGAAAAACCTAATCAAGGTGAAGTTATCGCCGTTGGTAACGGTAAAGTATTAGATAACGGTGATGTACGCGCTCTTGACGTTAAAGTCGGTGATGTTGTGGTATTCGGAAAATACGCGGGTAGCGACACGATTGATGTTGAAGGCGAAGAGCTAGTGATATTGAGCGAGTCGGATATCAAAGCGATCATCGATTAAATGGTTTCAACACGGTACTTCATATAAGTCGATACCGGTGTTGGCTCCAGTACAGATACAACAAACAATTTATTTTCTAGTTATTATTTAAAAGTAGGGTAATCATCATGGCTGCTAAAGACGTGAAATTCGGCGACGCTGCTCGAGCAAAGATGCTTGACGGCGTAAACATCCTAGCGGATGCAGTAAAAACAACACTTGGACCAAAAGGTCGTAACGTTGTATTAGATAAAGCTTTCGGCGCTCCCACTGTCACTAAAGACGGTGTATCGGTTGCTAAAGAAATTGAACTTGAAGACAAGTTCGAAAACATGGGCGCACAAATGCTCAAAGAAGTGGCTTCACAAGCTTCTGATGTTGCTGGTGACGGAACAACTACCGCAACAGTACTAGCACAATCCATTGTTAATGAAGGTTTAAAAGCTGTTGCTGCTGGCATGAATCCAATGGATTTGAAGCGCGGTATCGACAAAGCGGTAACTGCTGCTGTTGAACAAGTTAAAACAATGGCAACTCCTTGCGCCGATGGTAAAGCCATTGCACAAGTCGGTACTATCTCTGCAAACAGTGATCTTCATGTTGGTGAAATCATTGCTGAAGCCATGGAGAAAGTTGGTAAAGAAGGCGTTATTACGGTTGAAGAAGGCAGCGGCCTTGAGAATGAATTGGATGTTGTTGAAGGCATGCAGTTTGATCGTGGTTACTTGTCGCCTTACTTTATTAACAATCAAGACAATATGAGTGTTGAGCATGAAACACCGTATATTCTTTTAGTTGATAAAAAAATCTCTAATATCCGTGAGTTATTGCCACTCCTTGAAAGCGTTGCAAAATCTAGCCGTCCGCTAGTCATTATTGCTGAAGATGTTGAAGGCGAAGCGTTGGCAACATTAGTTGTTAACAATATGCGCGGTATCGTTAAAGTAGCGGCTTGTAAGGCACCAGGTTTCGGCGATCGTCGTAAAGCGATGATTGAAGATATTGCTATCTTAACGGGTGGTACGGTGATTTCTGAAGAAGTCGGTCTTGATTTAGAGACGGCAACTTTAGAACATCTTGGCCAAGCTAAGCGTATTACTATGAGCAAAGAGAATTCGACCATTATTGATGGAGCAGGTAATGCCACATTAATCGAAAGCCGCGTTAATCAAATTCGTGCGCAAATTGAAGATACAAGCTCTGATTATGATCGCGAAAAATTGCAAGAGCGCGTAGCTAAATTAGCCGGCGGTGTTGCGGTAATCAAAGTTGGTGCTAGCACTGAAATTGAAATGAAAGAGAAAAAAGCCCGCGTTGAAGATGCATTGCACTCAACTCGTGCAGCGGTAGAAGAAGGTGTTGTCCCTGGTGGTGGTGTTGCACTTATCCGTGCATTACAAGCGATTGATGGTCTTGAAGGCGATAACGAAGATCAAACCGTCGGTGTTAATTTGGCTCGTAGAGCAATGGAAGCGCCTTTACGTCAAATTGTTGCTAATGCCGGTGGAGAATCTTCAGTTGTTGTTAATGAAGTAAAAGCACGTACAGGCAACGTAGGCTACAACGCTGCGTCTGGTGAGTACGGCGATATGATTTCTATGGGTATTCTTGATCCTGCAAAAGTGACTCGAACGGCTTTACAGTCGGCGGGTTCGGTTGCGGGCTTAATGATTACAACAGAAGCCATGGTGACTGATAAGCCTGAGTCTGGCGGCGCACCTGCAATGCCTGATATGGGTGGCATGGGCGGTATGGGTGGAATGGGCGGCATGATGTAATTGGCCTCTTGTTTGACCAAAAACTCGGTGCTTTTTTAAGCACCGAGTTTTTTTTTGCTTGTTGCTTCTTCGATAACGATGATTTTAATGTCAATAAGCCGTTATTTATCTCACTTAGTTGCGACCAAGGGATATCACCTAACAGGCACAGCCACTTCTAGAGCCTATAACCGGACGATCTATTTATCTGAGAGAATCACAATGATGCAGAGCTGGGCTGACTATCTCGAAGCGGTGCGTGATGGTGCTGATGTGGTGTCAATAGGAGCGAAGTAGGAGAGGTCTTGATTTAAATATCTAACTATATGTCTACTTGATTTATTTAATAATCAAAAATAACAATGTTACTTTAAGTGTTACATAAAAACCTGACCATTTAGCTGCGCGAACCCTATTTCTCTGTGTCTATTAACAGCTCAATAATTCACCACTAAAACTTCATAAAATAGGAGGGCACTGTTGTTGTCTTGATCAAAAATTGTCATTTTTGAGAAGTTAGCTCCCAGCTTCCTAATGATACGATATTTGAAACAAGCAATTGGACGATGGAGTAGCAGTCAATTAGACGGATGACAGGCGCCTTAAAACTATATTTTCAATTATATCGACATAACAGCCTGATATGTCGATATGATCGACACGCTAAAATGTAAGCATTTTACTTTGTGCCCTTTTAAACTAGACAATTAGGCGATACTATAGCCGTCAATTAGACGACAATATAACCAGCATATGGACGCTATGGCTAAATCCTTATTCCCAAGAGTTATCGCCCCACTGTTGCTGGAAGCGCTAAGCGATACTCCGGTCGTCTGCTTACTCGGGCCTCGCCAGGTGGGTAAAACCACGTTAGCCAGGGAATACCGCCCTGATTATTCCTACATCAGCTTTGACGACAGCACACTACTGAGCACTGCGAAGCAAGACCCTACGGGGTTTGTCCAGGGCTTGCCAGAACAAGTGATTTTAGATGAGGTGCAGCGAGCACCTGAATTATTACCAGCGATCAAGGCTGCTGTTGATCAGCGCAGAACACCTGGTCGCTTTCTACTGACAGGTTCGGCGAATCTGTTGCTATTACCAAAGGTGCAAGAATCCCTGGCAGGGAGAGTTGAAGTATTAAACCTCTTTCCATTAACGGAACAAGAGAAGCACCGCAATGAAAACTCCCTACTTAGCGCTTTGATTAGCGGAAAAATAGCGCCACAAATCATTGGAGAGCAGAGTGTTATTGAGGGTGTCGCTGAAGCTGTATGCCAGGGTGGCTACCCAGAACCGAATACTCGCTCGGCTGCCAGAGCCAGACAATGGCATCGGCAATATCTGAATGCCATTATTCAGCGCGATGTTAAAGATATTGCGGCCATTCGGGATGAAGATGAAATGCTCGCCTTGATGGAAATGCTGGCCTACCGGACAGGCACTTTACTCAATGTCAGTAGCATGGCTAATGAGTTAAAAATGACCCGGGAGACCACTGAAAAATACTTGAGCATACTTGAGCGCCTGTTTTTAGTGCGCAGACTTTCCGCATGGCATCGTAACCAGTCCAAACGATTGGTGAAGACACCCAAAGTACACGTTATTGATTCCGGCCTTGCGACGACATTCAGCGGGTTAAAAACCGACGATTGGAATAACCATAAAAGCAATTTTGGCCCTGTATTAGAAAGTTTTGTCGTTCAGCAGCTTATTTGTCAGGCCAGTTGGATAGGCAGTGATTTTAAATTCAGCCATTACCGCGATAAAGATCAGGTGGAGGTTGACCTGGTGATAGAGCGTGGCCAACAGCTTTGGGGCGTAGAAGTAAAAAAGGCAGCCAGTATCAACCCAAAAGACAGTGCAGGTCTGGCTCGTTTGGCCGCTCAGGCAGGTAAGCGCTTTCAGGGTGGCATCTTACTCTATTGTGGCAATAACACCTTGCCGCTGACTCAAGACAATTGTTATGCGGTACCGATGAATACACTGTGGCAGTAGAAAATTTTAATTAAAAAGTAATACGGCAATTATATGAAAAGCGCTTATGTGTATAGGACGAAAACGATAGATATTTGAACAAACTTTTAAAAATATAGATGATGTGCTCTGGAAAGAGGCCGCTTGAATTAACTGGGGCCAATCAGAATACGCTTAAAGTTAGATTGCGGGAATTGGTGAGTGCCAATCATCTCCAAAGGCACGGAAAAGGAAGAGCGACATGGTACACCCGCTCATAAAATTGATTTGATAGGTAGCACCGATGTTAAGTTGTAGCCGCATACCCAATAAAACAGGCGTATAAATGAAATTTAATGAAGATACCCGTGTAAAAATTCCAACAATTCTTCACTTGATGAGATTGGGCTACCGCTATTTATCACTCAAAGATCAACGCTGGGATTTAAGCACCAATATATTCCCAGAACTTTTTACTACCGCTATTGCAAAAATAAACCCCGGCCTTGAACCAGAAAACATCACCCGCTTGCTCGAAGACATCAAGCTGGAACTTGACAATGAAGACCTGGGGCGCGCCTTCTTTGAACGGCTAACCGACCGCTCAAATACCAAGCTGATCGACTTCGAGAATTTCAACAACAACAGCTTTCACGTCGTTACCGAACTGACCTGCCAGAATGGCGATGAAGAGTTTCGACCAGACGTCACTCTGCTGATCAACGGCATGCCGTTGATTTTTATCGAAGTGAAAAAACCGAATAACCGTGAAGGCATACTGGCGGAGCGAGATCGCATCAACAAACGCTTCCAGAACCCCAAGTTCAAGCGCTTTGCTAATATCACCCAATTCATGATTTTCTCCAACAATATGGAGTACGACGACGGCGACCCGGAACCTGTTCAGGGCGCATTCTACGCCAGCAGTTCCTACCATAAACCGGTCTTCAATTACTTCCGTGAAGAAGAAATCCTGAACCTTACGGCACTGCTCAAGCCGCTAGCGGATGAAGATGAACTTAAGGTGTTGAAGGACACCAACCTGGAAGTCATTCGCAGCAATCCCGAATTCATTGTCAATAAAGACCCGAATCGACCAACCAACAGCATTTGCACATCCCTGCTCAGCAGAGACCGGCTAGCGTTTATCCTGGGTTATGCGCTCGCCTATGTGTCAGAGACTGACGGTCTACAAAAGCACATCATGCGTTATCCGCAGCTATTCGCCACCAAAGCTATCGAAAATAAACTCAATGAAGGCGTTAAAAAGGGCATCATCTGGCACACCCAAGGCAGCGGTAAGACAGCGCTGGCTTTCTATAACGTTCGCTTTCTGACCGATTACTTCCAGAAGCGGAAGGTCATTCCCAAATTCTATTTCATTGTCGATCGGCTGGACTTGCTGCAACAAGCGCAGCGGGAATTCACCGCTCGCGGCCTGACTGTACATACCGTAAGCTCCCGTGAAGCCTTTACCCGTGACATTAAAGCAACGCAGGTTATCCATAACCATTCAGGTAAGCCTGAAATCACTGTGGTGAACATCCAGAAATTTAAAGATGATCCGGATATTGTCTCGACCCAAGACTACGACGTTGCTATCCAGCGCGTGTACTTTCTGGATGAGGTTCACCGCAGCTACAACCCTAAAGGGAGCTTCCTGGCTAACCTGAGTCAGTCAGACACCAATGCCATCAAAATTGGTCTCACCGGTACGCCGCTGTTGGGCGACGATTATAATTCTCGCGTTCTGTTTGGTGAATACATCCACAAATACTATTACAACGCCTCGATTGCTGATGGCTACACACTGCGCCTGATCCGGGAAGAGATCGCCACCAACTATAGGATGGTACTGCAACAAGCCCTGGATGAAGTAGAAGTCAAAATGGGTGACGTGGATCGTAAGCTCATCTACGCCCACCCGAGCTTTGTTGAGCCCATGCTCGATTACATCATCACCGACTTTGAAAAAAGCCGGGGTGCTCTGAATGATGCCACCATAGGCGGCATGGTGATCTGTGATAGCGCAAACCAGGCCAAGCAGATGTTCGAACTCTTTGAAGAAAAATATGCAGAATCTCAAATAAATAAAGGCTCCTTCAAAGAAGCCAATGACAGTGTTTATGAGCTGCCCAAGGTGGCTGAACACAAGCCTGAGTATAAGGTTGCAAAGAAGGGTAACAACAAGGTCAAAAGTGCAGCGCTGATCCTGCATGACATAGGTACCAAGGAAGAGCGTAAGAACTGGGTGGAAGACTTCAAAGCCGGGAAGATCGACTTTCTGTTCGTATTCAACATGCTGCTCACTGGGTTTGACGCACCAAGGCTAAAGAAAATTTACCTGGGCCGTGTTATCCGCAAGCACAACTTGCTGCAAGCCTTAACCCGGGTAAACCGTATTTATAAGGATTTTCGCTACGGCTATGTGGTGGACTTTGCTGATATCCGCAAAGAATTCGACGCGACCAACAAAGCCTATTTTGACGAACTGCAGTTAGAACTTGGCGATGAAATGGAGCACTACTCCAACCTGTTCAAATCCCAGGAGGAAATAAAGCAGGAAATCGAGCATATCAAGGATGTGCTATTTCGCTTCGATATCGAAAATGCCGAGGTCTTCACCGACCAGATCAGCCAGATTCAGGACAGGGAAACTATCCTGGCCCTGAAAAAAGTACTGGGCGATGCGAAAAGTCTCTACAACCTTATCCGTCTGCAAGGTGAATACAGCATTCTGGAGGAACTGGACTTTGCCAAGCTGAACATTCTCTACCGAGAAACATGCAACCACTTGGACCTGCTCAACCTCAAGGAGAGTATCGAGCAAGGCACGGATACCGACAATCTACTGAATGTCGCCCTTGAGGATGTCATCTTTAAGTTCATCAAAGTGGGCGAAGAAGAACTGGTGTTGGCCGACAAACTGAAAAACACCCTGCGCCAAACCCGCGAAGCCCTGGCCAGTAATTTTGACCAGCAAGACCCGAGGTTCGTCAGCCTGAAGGAAGAGCTGGAAAGGCTGTTCAAGAAAAAGAACCTCAGCGAAGTCACTCAAGATGAAATGGTGGCCAACATTGACGCCCTCAACAAGATCCACGAGCGCGTCAAAGAGCTGAACCGTCAAAACAATCAACTTCGCCAGAAATATCTGGGCGATACCAAATACACCCGCATCTATAAACGATTACAAGAGCGCCAACACAGCAACAGCGATATCAGTGAGTCAGAGCGAAAAATCTTTGAAGCCCTCACCGGGGTAAAGCAGGACGCCGATGAGCAAGTACTGAATAACAGCCAGATACTGGATAACGAAAGCTACTTTGAACGCCAAATGATGCCCCTGGTGATCAAGCGCTTCAAAGGCGAGCAAAATATGCAACTCAACGCCGACGCCTCGCGCTATATCAATCACCTGGTCGTCGCCGAATACCTGAAAGAATTTAATACGGGAAATACATCGTGGTAGAGCAAGAATTTAAAGACAAAACCAAAGCGCTGATCGATAGCTTAAAAAGCATTTGCGCTAACTATGGTCTGGGAAATGATGGCAACGAATTTAAAATCATTACCCAAATTTTTCTGTACAAATTCCTGAACGATAAATTCGCCTACGAGGCGAAGAAGATCGACAAGAAGGTCGCCAGCTCAGAAAAATGGGAAGAAGCACTGGTCGCCATGAGCGAAGACGAGCTGGAAATGCTCCAATTGCAAATGGGCGGCGACACCGCTCGCTTAAAGCCACACCACTTTATCAGCTATCTGTTCAGCCAACAGAACGCATCGGATTTCGCCAAGCTGTTTGATGACACCTTGCGCGATATCGCCCTAACCAATAATGATGTGTTCGCGGTAAAAACCGACGGCGGCACAAAAGTGGTGCTATTTGACCGGCTTAGCGAATACATTGCTGATGAATCCAAACGCGATGCCTTTTGCCGCGCCATTATCAACACGTTGGTGGAATTCAGCTTCGAGCGAATCTTTACCCAAAAATTCGACTTCTACGCCACTATCTTTGAGTACCTGATTAAAGACTACAACAGCAATTCCGGTGGCAAATACGCCGAGTATTTTACCCCCCATGCCGTCGCAAGAATCATGGCCGAAATTCTAGTGCCGAAAGCTAAACGCGGCAAAGTGAAGAATGTCGCCTGCTACGATCCTTCGGCAGGCTCGGGCACCCTGTTAATGAATGTGGCTCATGCCATTGGTGAAAACCGTTGCAGCATTTATACGCAGGATATTTCGCAAAAATCCTCAAACCTGCTGCGGCTTAACTTGATTCTAAACAACATGGTGCATTCCATCCCGAACGTGATTCAGGGTAATACCGTGCTGCACCCCTATCATCGGGATGGTAAAAACCTGAAACACTTTGACTATATCGTTTCCAATCCACCGTTTAAATTGGACTTCAGCGATTTCCGCGATGAGCTGGACAGCAAAGAAAACAAAGAGCGTTTCTTTGCCGGCATTCCAAAAGCCCCAGCGAAAACCAAAGACAAAATGGCAATTTATTCGCTGTTTTTACAACACATCATCGCCTCATTAAAACCGGGCGGTAAAGCAGCCATCGTGGTGCCAACGGGATTTATCACCGCACAATCGGGTATCGACAAAGGTATTCGTACACATCTCGTCAAAAACAAAATGCTGGCAGGCGTGATATCCATGCCCTCCAATATCTTTGCTACCACCGGCACTAACGTTTCTATACTGTTTATCGACGCCAGCAACAAAGGTGATGTGGTACTGGTCGATGCCTCCAATCTTGGCGAAAAAGTCAAGGACGGCAAGAATCAGAAAACCGTACTCAGCCCAGATGAAGAGCAGCGCATTATCGATACCTTTAATGCCAAAGAGGCTGCTGAGGATTTTTCCGTTGCCGTCAGCTATGATGAAGTTGAAGCTAAAAACTACAGTTTGAGTGCCGGTCAGTATTTTGATGTGAAAATTGAATACGTGGATATCACCCCAGAGCAGTTCACCGATAAGATCAAGGGTTTTACCCAAAACTTGGATGACATGTTTAGACAGTCTCATGAGCTGGAGACGGAGATCCAAAAGCAGCTGGCGGGACTAAATTATGACTAGTTGGCGAACCTGCACAATTGGAGATCTAGTAAAAGAAAAAGTTATTTTTCCACCAATGGACGGGAATCACGGCGAGATTCACCCAAAGGGTGACGATTTTGTATCCGAAGGGATTCCCTTCGTTATGGCATCGGATATTAACGACAGCTTGATCAATTTAAAGGAATGCAAATCCATCACCAAAAATCAAGCAGATGGTTTAAGGAAAGGGTTTGCGAACGAAGGTGACGTTCTACTCACCCATAAAGCTACTATAGGACGAACAGCTATAGTCCCTAAAACGAAACACCCTTATTTGATGCTGACACCGCAAGTAACTTATTACCGCATAATTGATAAGGGAGTCTTAGATAACCGTTTTTTAAAGTACTATTTTGATTATAAGCCTTTTCAGAAAACGCTCGGTCTCTGGGCGGGAGCAGGATCAACTCGCGCCTATCTTGGAATAACAGGTCAGCACAACCTAATAGTGAGAATTCCGGATATAGATACCCAAAACTATATTGCTAAGGTCTTATCCGCTATAGACAAAAAAATCGAGCTCAACAACCGCATCAACGCCGAACTGGAAGCCATGGCCAAAACCCTGTACGACTACTGGTTTGTACAGTTCGACTTCCCCGACGCCAAGGGCAAGCCCTACAAAACCGCCGGCGGAAAAATGGTCTACAACCCAACACTGAAGCGGGAAATACCGAAGGGGTGGAGTGACAAGACGCTATCCCAAATCGCCAACATTACTATGGGTCAATCTCCAGAGGGGAGCTCCTATAACGCAGAAGGTGTTGGAACCATTTTTTATCAAGGTTCCACAGACTTTGGATGGTTATTTCCTACCACCCGGCAATACACAACAGCACCAAGCCGCATGGCAAAGAAAGGCGACATTCTTTTGAGCGTCCGCGCTCCTGTTGGTGACATGAATATTGCTAACACTGACTGTTGTATTGGCCGCGGGCTGACTGCATTGAATAGTAAAACCGGATCGGACGGATTTCTGTTTTATGTGATGAAGTATTTCAAACAGGTTTTTGATCGTCGAAACTCTGAAGGAACAACATTCGGCTCCATCACGAAAAACGACCTGCACTCTCTTGCACTGGCATACCCGACAGCGGATCTTCTCAAGAAGTATGATGACGTAGTAACGAGCTATAACAAGATGATCTTTGAGCGAAGCCTTGAAAACCAAGAGCTTATCAAACTTCGAGATTGGCTCCTGCCCATGCTAATGAACGGGCAGGTTTCAGTTAAATAAAAAATGCTTAGACAATAAGGATGATGCCATGGAAGTCGATATCAAGAACTGTAACAACCTAGATACAGCTAAGATATCAATAGGTGAAGGTAGACTGAATGATATTGGTACGGGCCAACTTGAAATCGTTTCTATATTGAAGCCGCAATTTTCTTTGCACGCCGTGTGTGTTCTTTAACGCGAGTGCTTCGATTACCTTTTAGCTTACGATTTAATAAGTGCTCCATATGTTGCTACTACGATTATTGCCGAATTTTCAGACCCGTCTCTGTGTAAAGTTTCCACAGAGACGGGTTAGCGCATCGTTGCCGGTTTCTCATTTTTGCTGGCATCACCTCCTTTTTAGGTGTGTTGATTAATGGAAGGGTGTGTTTGTGAATGCATGTGATCCCAGATTAATGGGTTAAACAGGGATCAAATCATTCACGGCATTGGTTACTGGTTACAGTGGAACCAATGTGCCTACATGCAAACTGCGCATGAAGGACTTGCTTGCAGCTAAGTCTGTAGCTGCCACAGATAAGTGCCACCACTAGAACATAAAATCCTTAGCCGTAACCCTCAAAAACCGTTCAAGGTGTGAAGTACATTTTTCAATGTACTGAATGGCCGGGCTATTCCTCCGAACAGTTTTTCTGCGCGATAAAAGTTCTTCCGGGCCTGTACGGATATTCCATTGTTTTCTCCGTCTTTGTGCATAGCATAAGGCCGCTATACACAAAAACGGAGACGTGAAATGAGCTGTAAAATTCTGAGATTGAGGGAAGTAAAGGAAATAACTGGGTTATCTCGCTCAACAATTTACCTGGAGATTGCCAAGGGGAAGTTTTCGAAACAAATAAAATTGACGGGTGCCCGTTCGGTGGGGTGGCATGAAAGTGCAATTATACAGTGGGTTGAATCAAGGCAGCAGGCGTAACAAGCCGTGTAAGAATAACTCTATAAATAAATAACCTAGCAACCTTCCAATAAAGGACAACAGTACCTCAAAGATCAATTCCATTGTAAATGTGTCTGATCAAGCATAAGTCAGTACAGCTTAAGTGATCAGGTGGGGTATAATGAGGGGTATCAAGTTGGCAAGTTGAGTGTATAGATAATTAAATCAAATGGTTAAAAATGCATGGGCGGCATGATGTAATTGGCCTCTTGTCTGACCAAAAACTCGGTGCTTTTTTAAGCACCGAGTTTTTTTTTGCTTGTTGCTTCTTCGATAACGATGATTTTAATGTCAATAAGCCGTTATTTATCTCACTTAGTTGCGACCAAGGGATATTAATTACTGACGTTTGTGCATAGAATACGCGCTGTTACGGCAAAGATTTTTACCTGTATGGGTAGCCATTAATAAACGATTAATCAAAACAAGGTATTGCTTTATGGATTCAGAAATTCTTAATTTTATTGTACGTTGGGGACACCTTTTATTTGGCATCACTTGGATTGGTTTGCTTTACTACTTTAACTTTATTCAAGGCGGCTATTTTAAAGCAGCATCGCCTGAAGGCCTATCTGATGCGAAAGCAAAACTCGCTCCAGAAGCACTGTGGTGGTTCCGTTGGGGCGCAATGGCTACTTTTATTACCGGTGTTATTTTATTAGGCATGATACATGGCAAGGGCTTATTAAATTCCTATATCGTTCTAGGCGCATTAATGGGTACATTTATGTTTTTAAATGTATGGCTAATTATTTGGCCAAACCAGAAAATCGCACTAGGTATGGTTGAAGGTGATGCTCCTGCCGCAGGTGCAAAAGCACTTTTAGCATCACGCACAAACACCTTGTTCTCTGCGCCTATGGCTTACGGCATGTTGGGTTCTTCACATTTAGGCTACAGTGCCAATGGCTTGCTATCAGCCAATGGTCTGTCAACTGGCTTTTATATTGGCTTGGGTCTTATCGTTTTATTAGAACTTAATGCGATTTTCGGTAAGCTTGGTCCAATGGCATCGGTTAAAGGTGTTATCCATGCGAGCCTAGGTCTAACTGCGGTTATCTTTGCGATATTACATTACGTGTAGTTCGTTTTTTGTACTGCTGACTATTGGTACTACTGAGAATCAGTAGATGCCACATAGATCGAAGAAAAGAGGGCGTTTACGCTCTCTTTTTTTTACAAATCAGTTTTTTACAGACCTTTTAACCATTGTCGGTTAGTCTAGTCTTATCATTTATGCACTAAACTCTTATTTATTATTCATGAGTCATTATTAACAGGAATTATTAGCCATGCCTACGCGTGACCCACGCAGAAATAACGATGATTTAAGCAATATACCTGCAATGAAGCCAGCTCATGACGAAGTCGTTAATCGGCGCAGGCAAGGGCGCTCTTCATCCAGTGCGGTTATCCCAACCCAAAGCTCAAATCGTTTAGGCTTACTCACACTCCTTATTGCTATTGCCGCTTCTGCTGCCGCTTATTATTTATATGAAGAAAATCGTGCTGCTGCCAAAGTGGCTATGCAAACTGAAATTCGTATTGCTGCTTTAGAAGCGCAGTTGGCAAACACCGGTGATGAAATGTCACAGTCTGATGCCGCTGTTAGAGTACGACTAAAAGAGCTTGATACAGAAGTGAGAAAACTTTGGGATAACGTTTGGAAAAAAAGTAAAGTATTACTTGATGAGCATAGCCTTAATATTAAAAATTTAACTACCCGAACCGGCTCCTTAGTTAAAGACCAGAAAAAAGTGAATAAGCAGGTAGTAGAATTAAATGCGGAGTTAATGCGCTATGCAGCTTCGTTAGATGAAATTAATGAAGCGGTAGAAGAGTCACAGGTCAGCGCTAAACAATCAGCGGCCTTACAAGATAAGCTGCCTAAGTTAAGTCGAAAAATGGATAGTCACGAGCAGCGTATAAAAGCGAACGAAGAATGGGTTGAGTCTATAAATGCTTTTCGACGCCAAGTGAATAAGCAGCTAAATACGCTTAACCAGCCAGTCAATACTCAGCCAGAGTTACAGTAGGTATTAATAGTAGGTGTTAATAATAGGTATTTAATAGTAGCCATTTAATAGCAGCCCTTTGGTTTAGGAGCATGATTCCATGTCCGTGGTACAGCAAGAAGATCTAATCAGCAGTGTGGCCGATGCGCTGCAATATATTTCTTATTATCATCCGCTGGATTTCATTCAAGCGGTGAACGATGCTTATGAGCGCGAAGAATCGAAAGCCGCTAAAGATGCGATGGCTCAAATTCTAATTAACTCGCGTATGTGCGCCACCGGTCATCGACCGATTTGTCAGGATACTGGCATCGTGACGGTCTTTGTTCGTGTAGGAATGGACGTGCAGTGGGGCAATGCCACCATGAACGTTACCGATATGATTAACGAAGGTGTACGTCGGGCTTATCTTTTGCCTGATAATATTCTTCGTGCATCTATATTGGCGGACCCAGATGGCAAGCGAGAGAATACTAAAGATAATACGCCTGCTGTTATTCACTACGATATTGTCCAAGGCGATACCGTCGATATTCAAGTCGCTGCTAAAGGCGGTGGTTCAGAAGCTAAGTCTAAATTCGCTATGCTTAACCCTTCAGATTCAGTGGTTGATTGGGTGCTAGAACAGTTGCCTAAAATGGGCGCTGGTTGGTGCCCGCCCGGTATGCTTGGCATAGGTATTGGTGGCACGGCAGAAAAAGCCATGATTATGGCGAAAGAATCATTAATGGGTTCAATTGATATTAAGACACTGCAAGCTCGCGGTGCATCTAACAGAGCAGAAGAGTTGCGTTTAGAGCTATTCGAAAAAGTGAATCAGCTCGGCATTGGCGCTCAAGGCCTAGGCGGCTTAACAACAGTGTTAGACGTTAAGGTTATGGATTGCCCCACACATGCGGCAAATAAGCCGGTAGCGATGATTCCGAACTGTGCAGCAACACGCCATGCCCATATTACGCTTGATGGCTCTGGCCCTGTAGCTCTCACGCCACCGTCTATTGATCAGTGGCCCGATATTACTTGGGAAGTTGGCGATTCGGTTCGTCGTGTTGATTTGAATACCGTTACTCCAGCGGATGTGTTGACTTGGCAGCCGGGTGAAACCTTATTGCTTAGTGGCAAGATGCTAACGGGTAGGGATGCGGCCCATAAAAAGCTGGTTGATATGTTAAACCGTGGTGAAGAGCTGCCCGTCGACCTTAAAGGACGCTTTATTTATTATGTGGGCCCAGTAGATCCTATTGGTGATGAGGTGGTAGGCCCTGCAGGCCCTACTACAGCAACGCGAATGGATAAGTTTACTCGTCAGGTGCTTGATCAAACTGGGCTGCTAGGGATGATAGGTAAGGCTGAGCGCGGCCCAACTGCAATAGAGGCGATTAAGGATCATAAGTCGGTGTACTTAATGGCTGTAGGTGGTGCGGCTTATCTCGTTGCTCAAGCCATTAAAGCTGCGAAGGTCGTCGGCTTTGCTGAATTGGGTATGGAAGCCATTTATGAATTTGACCTTAAAGATATGCCAGTAACTGTGGCTGTCGATAGTCAGGGTGAATCGGTGCATGTAACCGGTCCTGCTATTTGGAAGCAAAAAATTGCTGAACAAATTGTTAAGATTGAATAGTTTGTGCCTGAGTTAGCTGTTTAAAAAACACGCCCTTGCGTGTTTTTTTTTGCCTAAAAATAAAAACGGCTAAAGAGTTCAGGCTTATAGCCAAAATGGATATGGCTATAAAAAATTTGCCAGGTGACGGTTCTCAGGCAGAACTCGATAAGATCACAATCCTTGCTATACTTAAATTTGACCACTGGCATAGACGCTAATTTCAGTCGTTAGCTAGAAATAGGACAATAATGAAAGCAAGCCATCTACCCAATAATACCTGTTCTGATCAAGTCATTGAGCTGGCCAGTCGCGCTGATTATATCGATGCAATGTCGCGCGTCGCTAATAGTGTTAATGTCGTAACCACCAATGGTGTAGGTGGCCAGATAGGTGTGACTGTAAGTGCAGCAACATCGGTGTCGGCCGAGCCACCGACCTTATTGGTTTGTATACATGAATTAAGCAAAGCGATTCCAGCCATTCAAAAAAATGGCGGTTTTTGTCTGAACGTACTGGATTCAACTCAGCAAAAATTCGCAGAAATTTTTGCGGGTATGAGCTCAGATATTCCCGATGATTTATTTAGCTCTGAGCATTGGGGAACATTGAAATCGACTTTCCCAGCGCTTAAAGATGGGCTGGCTGTGTTTGACTGCAAAGTGAATGCAGTACATAAAGAAGGCACACATTTTATTTTTATTGGCCAAGTGCTTGCTGCTAAAAAAGGTAAGGGAGCACCTTTGGTCTATTCGCAACGTGCTTATGCCAAACCTGATTGGGGCAACGCTAAGCCTTCTGAGTAGTCTCAAGAGCCCATTACATTAATATAAAAATTATCTATTTTAATAAAAGAGTTACTATCTTGAATAATGCTGCTATCACAAACCCATTAACGCCAGTGTTCTCTTGGCAGCAAATAGCACTGCTTACTGCTGCGGTATTATCTATACCCTTTTTTATTCTATCTCTATTTGTCGAAAACCCTATACAGCTTATCTCTGAATATGGACAGTTTTTCTTCTTAGGTTTGGCGGGCGCTATTGTGGCTAACTCTACGGGCGCAGGCGGGGGTATTGTCTTTATTCCAGCATTTACATCAATGGGTGTTGTTGGCGTGTCAGCCTTAGGTACTAGCCTTGCCATCCAATGTTTTGGCATGACAGCGGGGAGCTTATCTTGGTTGCACTCTATGTACAGCCAACGATTAGACGGCAAAGGGACGCTCCAACTTATTTATCAACTGCTTATACTGGCTGGCATAAGCTCAGTGTTAGGTATGCTAAGTGCGCAGTATTTTTTCTCGCCGCCGGCTTGGCCTATAGAGGAAATTTTTAAGTATTTTTCTATTGTTTTTGGCATTGTTTTATTGTTTGCCGTATTAAGACGAAATAAAAACAAACAATCGCATAGCCGTTTACGCCGTCGAGATATCCCTATCATTACGGTCGTTTGCTTTTTAGGTGGTGTGATTACTAGCTGGATATCGATAGGCGTAGGCGAGTGGCTAGCTATTCTATTATTCTTTTTGGGCTATCCAACAATGGCGGTTGTCTGTGTTGCCGTTTGTATTTCTTCTATCGTTGTACTGGCGGGTATCCCTTACCATATCTGGGTAGTTGATAGCATCTCATGGCAGATACTATTGTTTGCAGCACCCGCTGCGATTATTGGAGGGTCTGTTGCGCGTTTACTGTCTGAGCGTTTAGGGCCGGTTAAATTGAAAATTTTCTTTTCAATCTGGGTATTGGCTACTGGCTTGTTAATGTAAAATTTTTTATTCAAAGTAATCGTAAAAAAAACCGCTAGATCTCTCTAGCGGTTTTTTTTAACCTCTAGTCGTAATTGATCTACACAAAATTTGATTTACAATGGCGCTTAATAAACTTGTCATGAGTAGACATTGCTTTCGTCTCCTCGATAAACGCTGAGTGCATGCTCGCCAAATGCCTACTTACTTTTCCTTTATCTTTCCTTTCTATCATTTGATCATAAGATTTTGGTGTTATCCCTTGACCATTCATAACTGCGAGCCAGCTATCGAGCCTGAATAAATTTTCTTGCTCTACATATATTCGGCCTCGATTTTTAAATAATGCAATACGATGCTTGAGGCTTTCAGGGATATCCATGTTGCGGCAGTCTTTCCAAAAAGCCTCTTCTCTATCATTAGCGTAATAATGCAATATGAGAAAGTCACGAATTAACTCATACTGTCTATCTAACATATTATTGAACTCATCTAGTTCGCATTGCTCAAACTCTTTACCTGGTAGAAGCTTGATCAGTGCTGATATCGATTCTTGCACCAAATGTATACTGGTAGATTCCAATGGCTCCATAAATCCTGCTGACAAACCAATTGCAATACAGTTTTTATTCCAAGTTTTTTTCCGCTTTCCAGTTTTAAATTGTAAGGGCCTTGGTTCACCTAGTGCTTTTCCTTCAAGATTTGAAAGTAGGATACTAGCGGCTTCATCATCAGACATGTATTTACTACAATATACATGCCCGTTTCCTGTTCTATGTTGGAGGGGAATACGCCACTGCCAACCGGCAGCATGGGCAATAGACATAGTATACGGGCGAGCTTTACCTACGCTCTCTGACGGAACTGCAAGAGCGCGATCGCAAGGTAATAAATCAGACCAGTCTTCATAACCTGTTTTCAAAGCCTCCTCAATAAGCAGGCCACGAAATCCAGAGCAATCGATAAATAAATCACCTTCTATTTCTTGGCTAGATTCAAGGCACACAGAATGAATGAAGCCATCGGTCTCTCTTAGTTTTACGTCAACGATTTTTCCCTCAATACGTTTGACGCCTCTTTCTTCTGAGACTTCTCTTAAATATTTTGCATACAGACCAGCATCGAGGTGAAAGGCATAGCTTGCCGTTGAGAGTAGGGCTTTAGGGTCAGTACTGTTAGGGGCGAATTTTTTTGACTTAGCCATAATTTCGCATAAGGAATAGTCGCCGAGCTCTGTCGTGCCGCCATTTTGTTTTTCGCGCAACCAGAATTGATGGAAGGGAAGGCCGTCAATGGGTTTTCCAAATGTGCCAAAAGGGTGAAAATAATGATGCCCCTTTTTTTTCCAATTATGAAACTCTATACCTAACTTGAATGTTCCACCGGTTCTCATCATAAATTCAGCCTCATCGATACCTGACGCACTATTGAAGTCGCGAATAGGTGGGATGGTAGCCTC
>ENA-OQVM01001192-OQVM01001192.1-marine-metagenome-genome-assembly--contig:-NODE-1192-length-35618-cov-4.432121_pt1 | contig 35618 bp, 28 predicted proteins | sample MGYA00237776_ERZ505498 | MGnify/ENA primary metagenome ERZ505498 (study PRJEB26159, sample SAMN06265151) | marine metagenome | isolation source: Helgoland LTER site | place: Germany:Helgoland, sampling...
CATCGGGCAAAATAGGAGTCATAGCAACGTCGCTGACCTGTTGTATCGGTGTTTTCCATGTCACTGCATAGGTATCGCTACCCGATGTTTTAATTTGCAAAAGCGACGGGGCAAAACGGTGCGCGTCTGCGGATACTGAAAATAATATTAGTGCCCAAAGCAGCAGAGGTCTCATCGTCGTCTCACCTCATACCCTGCCATGAACTTCGTTACCGCAGCATCAACGGCCTGTTTCTCTGCCTCGGTCTTTAAATCCCAGCGCAACTTGTCGGCAACTTCATCAAGGCGCTGATCGCGCTCGGGTGTATATGACTCCAGGTAAACAAGGTGCTGACCATAAACTGAAGCGATGGGCCCCACCCAAGTGTTTAATGTTTGATCAGATATCGTGCCTTGAAGCGCAGCCACAAACTCTCGTCCCAACCGCGAATTCACTTCCAGCCAGCTCAAGTTTGTAAAGTGAAACCCCGAAAGAAACGCTTTCCCCAAGCGAATCGCTTCAGGTGGCAGCAAGGCCTCCGCCTTAATCCGCTCGAGCACCGTTGTCCCTGCGAGTGGAGACACCTCGCCTAAAAATACATGACTAAAGCTCACCCTTGCCGGTTCTCGAAAATCCCCAGTCCCAGCCTTAAATGCAGCCTCCAGCGCCACATCAGAGGGCTCAGTGAGTCCCGCCGCTGAAATTATCAACTGCGTCATGACCTGCAATAACCGCCTTCGTATCACTTCGTCGGTCAAATGCATATTGAGCTCACGCCCTTGCTCGACCAACGTCGCATTGTCTAGCAGACTCTCCGGGCTGAGAAAGCGCATATTGCGAACAATGCGCTGGTCAATAACCGGGTCTAGCAAATGCAGACGCCGATTCAGTGCTTCACGAAATAACAGTTCGTCACGGAGTTCCAGATCAACAAAACGTTCCATATCGGCGGCAGTAGGCTGCCCCCCCACCAGTTTGGCATAACTGTCAGCCATGACCGTTAATCGCGTCGCATTAGGCGGCCCTAAAATGGGTTTGGGTTCAGGATATAACGCCGTCAGTCCTGCATATAAAACAGCGCCCAGCAGCAGAAAGTGCAGCCAGACGGGTCCGGGAAAAATCCGCTTGGTAATAAAGTGACTCATGAAAGATCTTCAGTCCAAAAACTTGGGGAGGCGCTTCTCTAGCTTAGCCGTCATGGCTTCTTCAACGTCGATCTTGCTCATCATAGCCGCATTCCAAAGCGCCACATATTCAAGACCATCTTCGACCGTATGGTCTCGCGTATAATTAAGGACCCGCTTGGTACCGCGCACGCCCAGCGGCGTCTTCTCAGCAAGTTGACGAGCAATATCCCGCACGCCGGTCATTAAGGCCTCTCGGTCTGCGTAAACACGTGTAATGAACCCGCTTTCCTTAGCTTCCTCAGCATCCATATAGCGACCTGTGAGAGCTAGCTCTCGAACCAAACCATCGGGCATGAGGCCGGGTAGGTTTTGAAGGGTACCCACGTCGGCCACAATACCAATATCGATTTCTTTAACGCAAAATTTTGTCTCAGCCGCGCAGTAGCGCATATCGGCATAACAAATCATGTCGATGGCAGCCCCAATACAAGCCCCATGAGTGGCTGCAAGCACTGGCTTTCTACAGATGCGCAATGACTGCAAGTTACGCTGCAACCCTCGAACGTGCTCAACAAACGCCTCGTTGGCTCGGGAGGGGTCTTCGTGAACCGTGGCCATGCCGGCAAACATCGAAAGATCGATTCCCGCGCAAAAATGTTTGCCCTCCCCGCTTAGGATAACCGCCCTCACTTCAGCCGTGCGATCAGCCCACTCAAATGCCGCTTGTAGCTCAACCCACATTGGCTGATTTACGGCGTTGGCACTATCGGGTCGGTTCAATTTTATGTCGAGAATATGATCCTCGAGATGCAGCGCTAAAGTTTCCGTGGAAGGCAAGTCTGACACGTTAGATCTCCGGTAATTTCGAGGTTTACGGCTCGATAAGGCGGCGCAAATATTACGCCTCAAAATCAGCCGATAGCAAGCCTAAGATTTTGACACCATTAATGTCAATATAGTGAAAAACTGCCCTCAAACTCGGGCGCTGCCAAGGGTTTTGAGTCACCCTTACGGGCACCCAAATACAAGAATCCAATCACCTCATCACCGGGACTGCCCCCTAGCCCATCAATAACAATGGCATCTTGCGCGTACCACCCGGTGCGCCACATGGTGCCAAACCCTTGTGCTTCAGCGGCTAAGGACATGCCATGCAGAGCGCAGGCTACTGCGGCGACCTGCTCAACTCTGGGAACTTTCGGATGGTCTACCGGCTTTAGCAGACCCGCAACAATAACCGGTGCGCGCAGAGGCGCCGCCCGCGCTTTTGTCAGCTCGGCTTCAGTTGCACCAGGACGGCTTAGCTTTAGGGCCTTCGTAAACAGCTCGCCCAGTGCCTCACGGCGATCGCCTTGTATTGCTAAAAAATGCCAAGGGCGGAGACGCCCGTGGTCCGGAGCCCGCAACCCGGCTTGCACAATGGCCTGCAACTGAGACGCATCGGGGCCGGGCTCCATAAGTTTGCTGTGGGAGTTACGTTCGTGCAAAGCGGTGAGAACTGACATGTCTAAACAGCCTTAGTTTAATTACTCCAAGGATAACAGTGTCAGTGCTTCCCCCCTAACTCACAGTCGCCAGCTGTCTGGAAAGGTAGTGCTCAAGTCGACGGTGCGATCGCCTAGTCTAATTTGAGCGGCATCGACCTCAACCGCCTCGGGGTCTAGAACACCTTCATTAAAGTGATACCGAGGCGCCCAACTTCCCTCCAGTCTCGCCGACTCCATACTCGCTCGGCGTATTTGCACGCTTTCGTGCGCTGTCTGCCAGTCGGCAAGCTTGCGCTCACCATAATGCTTTTTCAATAATTCTTGAGTAACGTTAGGCCCGAGTACCGCAGCCGTCGCGTTGTTTCCTCCAAACCCCTTACTGTTGATCAAGGCATAGTCTGGGGCCTCTGTGGCCTCGGTGCGCAGAGCAAATTCGAGGCGATCTGTCGCTACATCAGACGCAATACCATCGAGGGTTGTAATACCCGGCATCAACCCTGTCTCCCATACCCCCAACATGGCTGAAAGTTGATCACCGGCAGCGGCGCCCAGCGAATGACCAATAAAGCTTTTAATCGCCCCAACTCGCCATTTTTGCACGCCCATTGCGACCGCAACCTGACTCATAATTTGAGATTCAGTCACCCGATTCTGTGGCGTGCTAGTTCCGTGGGCCTGCACCATGCCACCCGAGGCAAAGCGACGATCACCCAGTAAATTTTTTAACAATGCCGCAGATTTTGCAAAGGTCACATAATTTCCGATACCGGGGCCGCTAATTGATTTCTTGGGGCCATCGGCGCTGACAAACACATCGGGAATAGCCGCCAAAGTGGGGGCCCCCAGCTCTAGTGCAAGCTCATCATCAAACAGCACCATGATTTGCGCCGACTCTGACATCGTAAAACCACAGTTTTCTCCAAACGGGCGACAGGCTCTGCGCGCGTCAGGCCGCACATCATCTGAGAGTCCATCTAGGGCACGAAGCGCTTTGTCAGACGCCAACGCACCCATTGCGGCGTAGCCCTCCATCACCTCAGCGACAACCGGTGCCTCTGCTGCCCCAACAATCGCGACCCGCGCGCGACCACTGCGAATGTCTTGCACTGCCAGTCTAAGGTTGTAGAGAAATGTGGCACAGGCTCCTAAAGCCGGACCCGTGCTGCCTAAAGAGCCCAGTACATAGGCATTGATAAAGTCCCCTGGCATCTCGGCGAACCCTAAGGGACATTGCTTCGACGTCACACGCTTGCCCAATGCTCTACCCCTGAGCATACCGCCGGTACCGTTCTCATCCAGCTGACCCATGGAGCTACTGACATACACACTGACCGCATCGGGTGATACCCGGGCTTCAACTTCAGTCCAATCAATCCCCAGATCGGCCAGAGCGTCTGATGCGGCAAATACCGTCATTTGTAAGGCTCGTGGGTGATTCCGCGAACCGTAAAGGGAGCCCGGATCGAACCCCGTAGGCAGTGTCCCCGCGGCGCTGACCTCAAAGTCTCGCGTGCCGGGCAGTAGCAGCTCAGTGCCCGCAGTCAATGCGACTGAGGTTCGCTTGCCTTCACCCAGGCAAGGCGCCCAGTTTTTAGGTAACCCCTCGGTAATCTGAGTCGGCGCCATATCGGCAGCAAGATCGTTCTGAGTCGTAATGCGACGCGCCCAAGGTACCGCCCGCGGATCAAAGTGACTGCTCTCGATCGTTCGAATAAGCGTTCCCGCATCTTGTGCCGAAGCATCGGCGGTTCCCATGATTGCCGCCAGTGCATCACGAGTTTGCCCTCGATCGGTGGCATCTAGGGCATCGATCACCATCCTTTTGAACGCCTGCCGATTCGAGGTCTTGCCCGCGCTATTAATACCGCCTGCGGCGACCAATATAGGAAGATGAAGCATGTTTATAAAAACTCCTAATAACCCAATTGCGCAAATTCAGGGATTGATCGGATGTTTAATCTCCCCAGCGCACAATAAATTTCGCGGTCATTTTAGGCGTAATTAGACTAGTAAATTGATTTATAAAGTCATAAATTAGACTAATAAAGACTAAAATTAACAATACAGTGACGCCAATATGACCTCTAATAGCGCCATCACACTCTTGGCATTGGCGCATCCACGCATGTTGGCCACATCAATCACTTTGCCTTTGGAAATTATTAGGGCGGCGGCCCACGCGAGCCCACCGAAAACCCGCTCAGAAGTTTGCATTAAGCTCGTCGGCAAGCGCACCGAAACCCTGCCTCTCGCTCAGGGGTTATCGATACCGGTTACCGAAGACGACGCCATTACCATCCCCGATATTCTTCTCATTCCCGCAATCTGGCGTCATCCTCGCTGGGTACTGCACCACCACCCGTGGCAGCTCGACGTGATTAGACGCTGCGTCGAAGGGGGTAGCTGGGTTTGCAGCGTTGGAGCGGGCAGTTTCTTGCTCGCTGAAGCCGGCGTGCTCCATGAAGGGGTTGCCACAACACACTGGCATTGGTTCGACACTTTCGAAACTACTTACCCTAATGTTGCGCTGCGTCGCGATCAGCTTATTACTCAACAAGGCCGCATTTTTTGCGTCGGATCGGTTAACTCAATTGCCGACCTTATGGTGTATTTAGCGGGGCAGATTTTTTCTAGAGCCACGGCAACCACCATCGAAAATCAATTTTCACCTGAAATTCGCCGGCGATTTTCTCCCCACGAACTGCTCTCATCGGGCGAAACCCATCAGGATGAGAAGATATTAGATGTTCAGTGGTTGATTCGCAGCGAGCTCAAGCAAAGCATCAATCTAGCGCGACTGGCAAAATCCTGTGATATGACAACACGAACATTGCACCGGCGCTTTCGAGCAGCAACCGGTATGACCCCCGTTCATTATCAACACACCATTCGCACCGAAGAGGCTAAAGCACTGCTGCTTAACACCAACCTACCCGTAGCAGAAGTGGGTTGGCAGGTGGGATTTCGCGATGCCTCGGTCTTTTCGCGACGATTTCGAGCTTTGGCAGGCGTCACACCGCGCCAGTACAGAATCGCCGTGAGAGGCAAGGTTTTCGCAATTGATCCCCCGGCGACCTAGCTTTAAGTCCTGGTTATGTCGGCGGAGTAAGCTCCACAAGGGTCAAAATATCCTAGACAGTATTCTCTCAGCCGATGACGTAGCGCCTCGTGTGTGGCTAAATGCCCCACTCAATTCAATACAGAAGAGTCATCGCTGTGGCAGAAACGATTTATATGGTGAACGGTGCCAGAACCCCCATGGGCGGATTACTGGGTGATTTAGCCGACGTTACGGCGGTAGATCTTGGCGCTTCCGCGGTCAAAGCCACACTGGACAAAACCGGCGTAGAAGCGGGCGCAATCGATGAGGTATTTATGGGTTGTGTACTCCCAGCTGGCCTCAAGCAGTGCCCCGCCCGACAAGCCATGATAGGCGCTGGCATTCCCAGCAGCACCGGGGCAGTCACGGTGAATAAAGCCTGTGGCAGTGGCATGCAAGCCACTATTTACGCCATTGACAGCATTGCCGCAGGTACCAACCAAATGGTTATTAGCGGCGGTTTAGAAAGCATGAGTAATGCACCGCAGCTAATGATGACAGGCCGCAAAGGTATTCGCCTGGGCCACGGGCAAACCTTTGATCATATGTTTATTGATGGACTGGAAGATGCGTATACCGGAGGTGCTATGGGCGGCTTTGCCCAAGCAACTGCCGACGCCCATGGGCTCACGCGGGAAGCCATGGATCAATACGCCATAGCCAGTTTAGAGCGCGCTAAAGCGGCAACAGAAAATGGCGTATTGCAGGCAGAGATTACCCCCGTGACGATTAAAACCCGTCGTGGTGAGCATACCGTTGAGCACGACGAACAGCCGCTGAAAGGACGGCCCGACAAAATCCCTTCACTGAGGCCGGCCTTCACCAAAGACGGGACCATTACCGCAGCAAACTCCAGCTCGATTTCTGATGGCGCGAGCGCGCTGCTAGTGGCTTCAGCCTCAGCTGTTGAGGCGCACAACCTTCAACCAATGGCTAAGATTGTCGCCCACGCCCGCTTCAGCCGGCCCCCTGAAGAATTCACTTTGGCTCCGGTGGGCGCCATAGAAAAACTCCTCGAGCGTACCGGGTGGAATGCCGCCGACGTCGATCTTTGGGAAATTAATGAAGCCTTTGCCATGGTCACTATGTTAGCCATGAACGCCTTCGATTTAGATCATGAGCGCGTCAACGTTCATGGTGGGGCCTGCGCCCAAGGGCACCCTATCGGGTCAACGGGCTCTCGAATTTTGGTAACCCTCGCACATGCCTTGCAACACTACGGCAAGCAACGCGGCATTGCAGCGCTTTGTATTGGTGGTGGTGAGGCTACCGCCGTTGCTATCGAACGCGTGGTGTAACGTTTATGCCACTTGCATCGATACCAGAAATCATAGACGACATACGAGCCGGGCGCATGGTGGTCCTCATGGATGATGAGGATCGTGAAAATGAAGGCGATCTAATCATCGCCGCTGAGAAAGTCACCCCCGAAATTATTAACTTTATGGCAACAGAGGCCTGTGGGCTTATTTGTATGCCCATTACCCCCGAAAAAGCGCGTCGACTGCGCATTCCTCTCATGGTTCGTGACAACCGCTCGCAACATGAAACGAATTTCACGGTGTCAATTGACGCCAGCGAGCAAATTGGCCCGGGCGTGAGTGCTCAACAACGTTCTCACACCATACTCAAAGCCGTTGCTGCCGAAGCCGAGCCTTCAGACATAAGACAGCCGGGGCACATTTTCCCTCTCGTGGCGAAGCCCGGTGGCGTCTTGCGGAGAGCTGGTCACACCGAAGCCGGTGTCGACCTGGCACGCATGGCAGGTTGCGAGCCTGCCGCCGTTATTGTTGAGATTATGAATACCGACGGCACCATGGCCAGAAGACCACAGCTCGAAATTTTTGCCGAGCAGCACGATCTTAAAATGGGCACCATCGCCGATCTTATAGAGTATCGCTCAATACACGAACACTCCGTAGAAGTGGGTGAAAGCCATGAAGTCGATACCGAGTGGGGTAAATTTACACTCCACACTTTCCGGGATCTTATCGATGACACGCCGCATTTCGCACTACAGCGCGGCACCATAAGTAGTGATCGACCGGTCCCGGTAAGGGTTCAGTCCGTCAACTTGCTTCGAGATGTCTTGGGAACGAAGCTAGGTGAGGGTCGCAACGGCTGGTCCTATCGTTCGGCCATGCAGTTTATTGCTGAAACCAATGAGGGCGTCGTGGTCCTTGTCGGACAACCATCGTCATCTGATCAGCTACTTTCCGACGTCCACCAATTTTTGAATAGCGGTGCGCCACCACCACAACCCCAGAACTACCGGTTGATCGGCACAGGCGCGCAAATTCTTCGACATCTTGGCGTTAGTCGAATGGCACTGCTGTCGGCACCCATACGCTTCAATGCACTGTCGGGCTTCAACCTCGAAGTTACCGAGTTCCTGAAACCTTCCTAAGCCACCGATACTCTCTCAGCTTGAGAAGGTCACAATGTCGCCTAATGAGGCCCGATCAGTTGTTGCTTGATTCGCCGCAGCTTCATGATCGGGATAACCGAAAGACAAACCAAACAACAACATTTGATCGTCGGGAATATTAAGTGCGGGCTTAATCACGTGCGTCATAAAACCCAAAGCAGTTTGCGGGCAAGAACCCAATCCATGGGCAGAAAGTCCCAGCATGACCGTCTGCGTAAACATACCTAGATCACAGGCCTCTCTTAAACCGAAGTTTTTGGGCATGGAAAAAAATGCGGCGGCAGGAGCATCAAAGAATCGAAAGTTGTTGAGAAACCAAGCCTGCCGTTCGGTTTTCTGCTCTCGAGAAATTCCCAGAGCGTCATAGAGCGCTTGGGCGGAGGCATACTGACGATCACGATAAACCCCCTCATATTTGCCGTCGTAGGGGTGGTCTACAGCGATATCTCCCGCGATAAAACGCTGGGGCAACTCCTCCCGCAAAGCATTTAACTTTGCGCCGGTTACAACCTGTACGAACCAAGGCTGAGTATTGCAATTACTGGGCGCCTGCATCGCGGTCTCAAAGATAGTCCTCACAAGATCCTGAGGCACGGGCTTATCTGTGAAGGCACGAATCGACCGGCGCGCTTTAACGACCTCTATAAATGACTCTCCAAGATTTGGGGATGCGGTCATTTTCAGCTCCTGACAAAGTGTTTAAATAATTATGTGGGCGCCTTAGATGAGCGAAAGTAAAACCTGAGCCAGGCGATCGTCATCGTAATACGGGTCACTGGTGCTCGTCACTAACGGCAACTCCAGCAGTTCTACGCCTAGTGCTTTCAGCAGGTCGGTGTTGATCGGGAAAGGGTAACGCGAACGATCGGCGTCAATCACCACATAATTCAAAAAATTGGACACCGGTTCATCAGCACTCCCTTGGCGGAGCTGCCTAGTTAAAGTCTGAATCAGAGCGGAGAAATCCATACCCAGCTGCTCGGGGTCAAGACCCAGATTGGGAACGAATACTTTAGGGCAAGACGCTTTAGCGACGGCCTCGCCAACCCCTACCGGCAACAAATTAGCCATAAGACTCGAATAGAAACTGCCCGGTGCGTAGCAAATAAGATCGGCACCAGCGATGAGTTGGCTGTTCTCAGAATCAAGTGGCACGGTAATCGGGTTGTGCTCGCAGGCGCTACGATTCAAAAAAATCGAACTGACCGGAGACGGTATATCTGGATGCTCCTTTCCCGTCAGTAAATGCTGACCGATAAAGGACTGGCCATTGCCTAAATGTACGCCCAAGTGCAGCGGCTCTTTAACAATGGCATGGACGGTGCCACGAATATTGAGCAGCTCTGATAAGCACAGGAGACTAGCGCCCAAATCATTAGCGTTTGCCAGGTAGCCGCCGGCGAGCACCAAATTGCCAACCGAAGCCACACGCAGATCAAAATTTTCGGGAAGGTGCTGGCTAAGAACACTCAGTTGTTCAGTGAGCTTTGCACGTGCTTCCGATGGAATAGCAGACATCAACGCATGCGCACCCGATGTAATTTCGCCAAGCTCTTGGGTTAACGCTTCGTGTGTTTGTGTGGCTGAAAAGCGGTACTGCAACAGCCGGCACAGCTGCTCGTTGTGTGGCGCAGATTGATCCGCCAAAGCCAGCACTCTATGGCGCAAGTCGCCAATTCCCGGCATATCGAATGCATCGCGTAAGGCAGCCGAGCTGCCCCCACTATCAAATGGGGTAATCAAATGAATGCTGTTGTGGGTGTAGTCTGTGATTTGACGGCTCAAACCATTAAGAGCAGAGCCACCACTGAAAAAGAGTGCTTTGGGACCGTGCTCTGGAGCCCCCAGATCACGGTTGAGTTTGGCAGTATCCGGAAGCTCTCCATAGCTGTTCCGGTAATCCGTTGGGGGTATTGTCAACATGAGCCGCAGTGTCCGTGCTGACTGCGTAACTGACAAGACCAAATAAAACACATTTGGTGACAATTATTTGGCCGCTACGCTGAGCGCGACTACCCCGAGGCCCAACTTTCTTGCCCCTTGCTTTAAATTAGGGCGGCCCGTAGCAAGGGGTGATATTGGTCACAATTTTGGGTATAGTTTTTATCGCTTGTCCTCTCCGCACTTATCGCAATACAGGCCATTGCAATGACACAAACCAGCCAAAACCTCGACGAATCCTGCAAGCGTGGATTCAAAGCAGAAGTTCCTTTCGGCTATGAGGCATTGTTGACCGATGGCCAACGGCAACGTTTAGACGAATGTCGCCAACTGGGATGGGAACTTCAGTTTATAAGAAGGTCTTTGGCGAATTGCCCTACCGTCATAGTAAGAGACACCCAAGAACGGCAGAGCTGGCGTATCTGCGATGACGGGACTTTAGAGGCCTTTGTAGAAAATCGAGGCTAGCCGTTAAGGCTGCCACTGCTCTGCTCAAATCAATTCAAGAATTTGACCGGGCTTTACTGTCCCGGGTGTCACAACCTTGGCGTAAACACCCAAATTACCGTCTGCCTCTTTTACCAGATGCCGCATAATCGAGGTGTCCCTCGGTAAATCGCCCGTTGCATGGGTTGTCATGGAGCAGCGCGGACAAGGACCTACAACCTCTAATACAGCATCGCCCAGACGTAGCTGTTTGCCATTCCATGCCTGCTCCGGAAATGGCAATGTGTCGTCAACCGCATCGATCAATAGGTTCGGCCTAAACCGTCGAGAATCAAACTGCCCGTCCGGATGGCGCTGGGCCAACGTCGCCATCGACTGGTAGGTCATTATTAAAAGGGGAAAAGCATCGAAATAGGTACCCGGCGGCGATTCAAACTCAAGAACCTCGGCAAACATAGTCAAGTCAGGAATAGGCTCACCAGGAATGCGCCCAAAGACCGCCATCAACTCCTGCTCAAAATCTTCAGTGTCGGGTGCGCCACGACGGTAATGATCTAAATTTTCAGCGGGTAACAAAGGCCACAACGTTACCCTGTGGTCCAGTTTTTCGGACAACCAACTATGCACCGCTTCGCTATTAGCGGCGCAGGTGTCGCCATCGGGAGCTGTTATCACTGGAGCCGCTCCAGTTCCTGTAGCGGCACTAAACATCATTAAGTCAGGCAGCTTTTTGGCCCCTCGAATACCTCCTCGCTGCTCGTCGCGAGTCGCCCAGATACGATCGCCAGGTATGCCTTTTTCCCCTAAAACAGCCTCAGACAAAGACTCGCCGAGCATAGATTTTATGGGGTAACGCAACACTTCACGAAGTTGTAGGGAAGGCACAATAAGATTATCCAAAAGACCAAAACCCCAGAGTAAACAATTACATTCAGGGCGTGTAGTTCAATTGGTGGCAAGGCTGGTCGGGTATCAGCTGCCGCTTCGTTAGCGTCATACATGACTTACGCGATTAGAAAACAATGTGCAGAGCGTCATCCCCATACCGGTAGGCGCGCCTGAGAAGCGAGCCTTGCTAAGACCTGCAAGTATGGGCCCATCACAGCTTCCCAATAAACAAATAACACTCAAGGCGTTTCCGCTCAGCTGATCATTATCGGTGTACTCGCTGAACCTCAGAGCTCATCGCCAACAACAGCTTGCTCTGCTCGCAATCTGTAGCCATCATCTGCGAGAGAAATTTTCGTCTAAAATCGCAGCCGGAGAATACCCTATGCCCCTCAGTACTTTAGAACCCTCAGTCGGAGCTGCAGCGGCAACTGAGGTGCTTCGTCGCGATGGCGCTGTAGTTATCAAAAACCTCGCTAATGCCGAACTCATTGAAGCCGTTAGTGCAGAGCTACGCGCAAGCTTTGATGCTGATCGAACGACAGAGCACTCTGGTTTTGATGGCTCTTTGACCCTGCGTTGCTCTGCGTCTTTGCTGCGAGCTGCGCCCAGCGCAGCCGATCTCATGGATCATGACATGCTCATTGCCATAGCTGACGCTATCCTCTTACCCCATTGCGCCACTTACCAACTCGGCAGCATGACCGGCATCGAAATTCACCCAGGGGAGCAAGCCCAACCGTTGCACCGCGATGACTCTCTGTACCCCATAGAAATTTCAGGCTTAGAACTTCAAATTGGCGTTATGTGGGCGTTAGATGATTTTACCGAAGAAAATGGGGGGACGCGGGTCGTGCTCAATAGCCATCGATTTATGCGCTCTTGGCACCTGCCCGACCTTTCAGCATGGGAGTCTACAGTGATGCCTGCGGGTTCTGCTCTCTTCTACCTGGGATCCACCTGGCACGGTGGCGGCGCCAATAACAGCAGCGCACCTCGCGCAGGCCTTATTAATACCTACTCACTGGGCTGGCTGCGGCAGGAATCAAACCATTATCTGGAGTTACCTTCTAGCACCGCCATGCAGTTTACCCCTCGTCAGCGCGCGCTACTGGGCTATACGGCCCATGGATGCGGTGACGATAGCATTGGTAAATATGACGGTAATGACTGCCCCGCCTGGCTAGATACGCCACCAGAACCCGCTTGGCGGGAGGAGCGTGGTCAAGTTGGAACCGCCGAAAATGTGCAAGCTCAGGCCGGCGATTAGCCGTTGCTGCCTCGGCGAGACAAGTAGCGATAGACCGGCCATGCCACCAGCACCATCCCGAGGGCATAGAGCGCCGTTTGACGTTCTGCATAAGCCTGAAACGCCGTAATAACCGACCAGCCGAACAAACAAAAGTAGGTGCTGTAAGGGTGTGCCCAAGCGAGATAGGGCCGCTCTGCAGCGGGCTCTGTTTTTTTCAAAATTAAGACGCCAATAATGAGCGCCAGATACAGCGGCACATAGAAAAAGATCGACAGCAGTAAAAGAAAATCGAAACCGCCGATCATGATTAAGGCGACCACAACCGCCCAGGTGATCAGCACCGCAAAAATCGGATTACCTCCTCGCCCTTGCTTGGCGACCTGCTTTGACGCCAAGCCATCGACAGCCAGTGCCTGCAAAATTCTTGAGCCACTCATGTACTCTAAATTTTGATGACTAAGAAGAATGAGAATCGCCGCAATAACAATAAGATCACCGGCCAATGGAAAATCGATAAACTCCAATGCTGTTGCTAATGCCAGCTCGCTGCCCGCCAATGGTGCCAGCCCTGTACTGTGCACCAGTGCAAAATTAAGCAGCATGTACAAGCCAATGACGATCACCAACCCTTTCATGCTGGCTCTGGCGGCAGCACCCGCTCCACCTTGTATTTCTCCGTTAAAATACGAGGCATAGAGCCAGCCATCGTAAGTAAAAATAATAGCCGCTACGACAATACTCCACTCACTTAATGGCGTATCTGAAGGTCGCCACGGTATCGCCTCGACACCTATTGCCGGCGCAAAAAGTAATGCCAGTGACAGCGCAATAATGATGAGGCCAATCGCCGACGTGGCAACTTCCTGAATGATGGCACCGAAGGATATTCCCTTAAGCTGAATTGCAGCAAATACAGAAGTCACCGCAATCGCCAGTAGCACGCGCCACTCTTCAGCCTGAGGGATTAAGATAGCGATAAAGGTAACAATCACCACGGCTTTTAGTGCGAGATCTGCCGCAAAGCTCAGCCAATCGATCCACCCCAGAACAAAGCCCGAAAAAGGCCCGTAAGCGCGGCGAACTAACGAATAAACCCCACCCGACCGCGGTGTAATGGCGAGTAATTCAGCCACCACCGAGGTACTAAGGAGCACGAAAAGTCCGGCAAAAAACCATAGCGCCAAATAAAGGGTTGGCTCTGGCACGGCTTGAGCGATTTCCCCGGGCCCACGTAAAATACCCAGGCCAATAACACCGCCCACAGTCACAGCCAGAACAAATCGGGAGGGTAGTTTTCTCGCCACGCCGCTATCGGTCATTTAGTAACCGCCATGTTGTAGGGCCCCTGTGTCACCGCCCTCACAGCTTAGAGTATAAAGACCCGCGGAGTCGCTCTCTTTATTTAACCATCCGGTTCATCGGCACTGCGAATGCGTGCCTGGCGCTCTTCTTCCTCTTCAAAGGCCGCTTTAATTTCCAATAAAACACTATCGACATCGGCAGAGGCCTGATCATCTTCAAAAAAGCCCGTCAACTGGGTCTCGGGATGCAAGTCTCCCTCTTCGTACAAGGCCCACATTTCTTTAGCATATTGCGTATCAAGTAGCTCAGGGGCCGACAAGCCGTAGTACGCAGTCATATTGTTGACGTCGCGCTCTAACATAGATTTTGCGTGGTTGTTCGCTGCCGCATCGACCGCCTGAGGAAGATCGATAATGACCGGGCCATAGTCGTCGACCAACACATTAAACTCCGAGAGATCGCCATGCACTAGGCCGGTGCAAAGCATTTTAACCACATAACTCATCATGACTTCGTGATCTTCCAAAGCCTGTTCTCGGCTCAACAGCACGTCGTTGAGACGCGGCGCCACTTCACCATTTTCGGTAGTTACAAGCTCCATCAGTAAGACACCATCAAAACAACCAAAGGGCGTGGGTACACGAACCCCAGCGCGGTCCAGTTTATACAGTGCGTCAACCTCGGCATTGTGCCAGGCCTCTTCCTGTTGCTTGCGCCCGTACTTGGAACGCTTTTCCATAGCGCGCTGCCGCCGGGTGTTACGCCCTTTACGACCCTCCTGATACTCCACCGCTTGCTTGAAGCTGCGTTTTGCGGCCTCTTTATAGACCTTGGCACAACGAATTTCTCGACCACAGCGCACCACATAGACCGTGGCTTCTTTACCACTCATTAGCTGGCGTAGCACTTCGTCAACGACCCCATCTTCGACCAGGGGGATAATGCGTTTAGGGATTTTCATGAGTCGGTTAGGCAACGCCAAAAATGAGTGATCACTGCATCGCCGGCATTGCCGACGGGTTATTAGTTTTAGTAACTTTTAAAGCACTTAGCCCCAGAAATATCAATTCATCACCCCCCGGTTTTTTGTCAAGTAATGAGACATTCTGTCGTGGCTATCACCGCATGAGAATCCGTTGCCTTGGCTTTGCGTCGGCCACCTTGGGTACTCACCAAGTGGAGTTTACAACATAAATAGCGCACAGCGCCGACACGACGGCATAGACCCCAGGAGTTTAGCTAACCGAGGCTGTCATTACGCCGCAGGCGCACAGCAAAACTGAAAGCGTCAGCTAAAATTCAGGCTTGGGGCCATTAAGCTTCAAACTCAGGGCATTTGACCCATAGACTCAATCCACAGGCTTTCCCGGGCATCGACATTGCTAAACCCCATCAAGGCTTAAACCCCGCGAGTCAACAAGATGGCGCAAAGACAACAGTGACTCGCCCTGCCCCACCGTCGAGCCAGGCTTGATATAAACCCTCAAACGCCTGATCAGAGAAACTGACAAATTCGATAGCACTGATATCGGCACCGCAACCCTGACAGATAGGTATCAACGTCGATACGCTACCGCTTCTCGGTGATACTCATGACATCCCGATTCGTGCTATTAAAACGCGTCTACCCCTAATGACATCACGTTGTCCGCTCCCGAGAGTATGGCGGCCTCGCAAGCACTAGTGCGCGGTAAAATGCGCTGGTAATAGAATTGCGCGGTTATTAGTTTGGCTTGATAAAACTCGCTTTCTGAAGTTTCCAAGGCCAGAGCAGCCTGTGCTTTAACGGCGGCCTTTGCCCAAAAATAAGCAAGGCAGGCATACCCCGAAAACATGAGGTAGTCGACTGAAGCCGCCCCTGCCTCGTCGGCATTTTCCATCGCTTTAGTGCCTATATGTAGCGTTAACTCACCCCATTTTTTATTGAGGCTCTGTAACGGCTCGACAAACTCCTTGAGCTCTGCAACCTCTGCATTATCTTTGCAGAAGTGATGGATTTCGCGAGTGAAGTTTTGCAACAGTGCACCGCCAGATCCCAAGACTTTTCGACCAATAAAATCGAGTGCTTGAATACCTGTGGTTCCCTCATAGAGCATGCCAATACGCGCATCTCTGACATTTTGCTCTACGCCCCACTCTTTGATGTAGCCGTGACCACCAAAACATTGCAAAGCGAGATTTGCCGATTCAAAGCCCGTTTCGGTAAGAAAGGCTTTAGCGATGGGTGTCATAAAAGACAGCATATCTTCCGCTGCTTTTCTTTCAGCTTCGTCAGCGCCTCGTTCGATGACATCTACCAGCTTACCGGTGTATGCGACCATCATACGCCCGCCCTCCGAGAGTGCCTTCTGAGTGAGAAGCATGCGCCTGACATCGGGGTGCACGATAATGGGGTCAGCCGGACCGTCGGGATTTTTAGGGCCAGTAACCGAACGCATCTGTAAGCGGTCTTTGGCATAGGCCAATGACTTCTGATAACCCAACTCCATGTGGGCGATACCTTGCAACGCGGTTCCAATTCTTGCGGTATTCATAAATGTAAACATGGCCTGAAGGCCTTGGTTGGGCTCCCCCAGCAAATACCCCTTCGCCCCATCAAAGTTCATGACACAAGTGGCATTGCCGTGAATGCCCATCTTGTGCTCGATAGACCCACACCGAACAGTGTTGCGCTCACCCATAGAACCATCGTCATTCACATTGAACTTTGGAATGATAAACAGTGAAATACCTTTGACGCCCATGGGGGCATCCGGGAGCCTCGCAAGTACGATATGAACAATATTTTCGGTGAGATCGTGTTCCCCCGAGGAGATAAAAATCTTTGTCCCTGTAATCTGGTAGCTTCCGTCCGCAGTGGGCTCAGCCTTGGTTCGCAACAGCCCCAAATCGGTACCACAATGCGCCTCGGTTAAACACATAGTGCCTGTCCAGGTGCCTTCTACTAACGGGGTAAGGAAGCGCTGTTTTTGGCTGTCAGTACCATGCAGCTCAATGGTGTTAACCGCACCATGAGACAACCCCGGGTACATTCCCCACGACCAATTAGCGGTTCCCCGCATTTCACCCAACATAATGGATAGGGACTCAGGAAGCCCCTGCCCGCCGTATGCAGGCTCGTTTGCCAGCGCCGGCCAGCCAGCCTCGACGTACTGTCGATAAGCCTCTTTAAACCCACTTGGGGTCGCAACTTCTCCGTCACTCCAGGTACAACCCTCCTGGTCGCCAACAGCATTGAGTGGCGACAAAATATTGCTGCAAAACTTATCAAACTCATTAAGGATCGTTGTAACGAGCTCGGCGTTTACCTCGCCATATCCGGGCAGCGACTGATAGTGTGCCTCGTAGTCGAACAGCTCAAATAAATTGAAGTGCAGATCTCTTAAGGGCGCTTTGTAATCACTCATTACCTAATACCTAACTTTTAAAATCGGTTTTTGACGAATCTGTACTGTAACGCTAGTGCCATTTTTTAAATGCGTTACTTCGCTTCTAAACATCAGTGCTGTTGGGCCCATGTTGCCTCGCAATTTGTCATGCTCGAGCAATAGCAAAACAGGCGAAAGCCATGACGCTGAGGCTAAAGGTACTCAGCTACGCCACATTAGACACGCAGTATACTTTCCCCTAATCCTAAAAAAAATGAAGGGCAAGGCATTATTATCAGCGTACAACGGTGCCGGCATTACAAGGAATCATTAGCGGCCAAAACTACCGTGACGCATTCATGGATACCGGACACCGGACACCGGACACCAAAATTGCTTTCTAAAATAGACATAACAAACTGCTCAGATGCACTTCTTACACCCACGTTTACCCGTTCAAGCTAAAAAAAACGTAACGCACAGACTAACGCTGAAACACGCACTCACGTCCAAACTTGATATCGCCCTAAGTATTGCATCGCGTTGCCGAAAGAACCCTACTCTTATCGGAGTTCGTAGAGGTGCTCTGGAGTGTCTGGCATATCCCCGTACTTAGCCTCCAGCTGTTTAGCAAACGCTTGTTCAATAGCATGCCCCAACTGACCCACACCATCTAGGCCTTTTATTACAGCTACCCCAGCACTAGAGTTACTAAACACTTAACGAACCCAACTTTGATCCAGAGCAAGAAGCCTCCTATACCGAAGTGAATGGTTAGGCTAGCGATTACAGGCGGTCACTTTACACCTAGCATCTCTAACGTATTGACATAAAGAATGTTTAAATAGAATCTAAGGCAATCTGCGCCGCAGCTGCGTTAACCCGTGCAATGCTCGAATAAAAACCGCTGAGTCAGTGAGAGGACCAGGCTTATGAAAAAGTTAGGCGTCGTTGTTATCAGCCTGCTGATACTTTTACTTGCAGGCCGAGGGCTACTAAATTTGCCTGCCGTGCAAGACATTCTGCTTAAACGTGGCACCGCTGTCATAGCCCAGCAAGCTGCCCTGCCTCTTGAGGAATCAGAGAACCTCAGAGTCTATGTTTGCGGCAGCGCTTCACCCCTAGGAATGGGACAGGCCCAGGCTTGCATCGCCGTCCTAACACCCGAGCATTTTTACCTGATCGATTCGGGGGTGGGTTCGACAGACAACGTTAATCTTTTAAGACTGCCTACAGCACGGCTAGACGGTTTATTGTTAACCCATTTCCACTCTGATCACATTGCCGAAATTTATGAAGTCAATCTGGGGTCATGGGTGAACGGTAGACCGGCTCCACTCACCGTATTTGGCCCGCGCGGCGTCGATGAAGTTGTCGAAGGTATTAATGCGAGCTACCGGCAGGATCGGATTTATCGTGTGGGACATCATGGCGAGGCACTACTGCCGCCTGCGCTGGGTGTGTTGGATCACAAGACCATTGAACCAGGCGTCATTCTAGACGATGGCCAACTTAAAATTACGGCCTACGTCGGTGAGCATCCACCCATTGAACCTGCCGTAGGCTATCGATTTGACTACCGTGGTCGAAGCGTTGTGATTTCTGGCGACAGCAATGTAAGCGACAGCACTCGACAGATCACGGAAGGAGCCGACTTATTGCTCCACGATGCTCTGTCGCTTCCCACCCTCACCGCGCTTTCGGCAGCGCTAGGTGCCGCGGGTCAAACGCGACTTGCAAAAATCGTCACCGACGTGACCGACTACCACGCATCCACCGAGTCATTGGTTGAACTGGGTAAGCAATCGAACGTTGGCATGATCGGCTACTATCATTTGGTTCCCGTTCCAGCCAACCCAATCATAAAAGCTGTTTTTATGCGGGGAGCGCCAGAAAACTTCGTTCTCACAGAAGACCTTATGTGGTTTGAACTGCCTATCGATAGTGACGAAATTATTGTGCATCGTCCGTGACATTGAGGCAGCTGCTTTTAGAACGGCTTTTTATACAGGCTTAAACCGGCCATAGAGTTACGAGGACCCTTGGTTCAAGGCGTGATATGAGGTGCCTTCCAATAAATGCGCTACCGGGCTTTACCCAACCCCGGTATCACCTTGCCAACCTCTCGCGTGTATTGCTCGTAAGCGTCGCCCAAATTATCTAGAAGGTCCTTCTCTTCGTAGCGAATGCCAATAAAAATATAGAGGGTCATGGCCAGAGAAAACACAAGGTGCCCCACACTCATGTCGGGCGTTGCCCAAAACGCCATCAAAAACCCGGTATATATTGGATGTCGCACTAGTTTATAAAAAAACGGCTGGCGGAAGGTTTGGCTGGGCATGGCCCTGTCCTTCCAGTCGGACCATATTTGCCTGAGGCCAAAAAGCTCAAAGTGATCAATTAAGAATGTAGACAGTAAAACGGTGCCCCACCCTAACCCGGCAACTCCCCAGATCGCGTTTCGCAATAGGGAGTTTTCAACCTGCCATAGGACAGCGGGAATCGGAAGCCAGAAACGAAAAAGCAAATAAAGCGCTAGCGCGCTCATAGCCACATAAAGACTTCGCTCTATCGCATTTGGCCAGTACTTACCCAGTGCAGTTTTGAACCACGGACGTGCCATTATGCTGTGTTGAATGGCAAACAGGCTCACCAACAAGACGTCTACCATTAGCGCAACAAAAAGGTCGCTGGCGGGTCCTACAGCGATGCTCCGTGGCACGACCTCATTCGATACAAAGCCGATGAAATACAAAAAAATCGCAAAGAAAAACACGTACGCAAAAACACCAAATAGAAATCTTGAAAGTTTTCCCATGGCAGCTCTCCTCACTCTTGGTTTCCTAGCGCCCGGTGCACGATAAACCCACCGATACACCGTCAGCCTGTCTAAGAGACTAATTCCGAAATTGGGTGATGTATATAGCAGCCGGCCGGCAATGCCGAGTTGGCGCATTAGGGGTGCCGGGGCATCGCGCACCCAAGCATTAACCGGGTAGTGTTTCTCCATGCCACCGTGTCAGTTGTGCTAGCGTCACGATCAACTCGCTTCAGATAAGCCACTTTTGGGGCCTACTGGGTTAGCAGCTCACGAGTCGGTGATTTGATACACGATTCGCTGGGTGACCGTATGGCCCGCACTGAGGATTGATTCAGTGCGCCCTAGGGCGTGATGGGGCCCGTTGGGGAAACCCTGAGCCTCAAGACAAATAGCGCTATAGGGGTTTAACGGTGCCCTCAGTTGCGATGCCGTATAAACCTGCAAGCAAGGTTGCGAAGTCGCAACATGCAGGCTGATGCCGTTACCAGGGTTCGACAGTACCGCCACAGATTCGGTCGCAAGCCTGCCAGACAGCGAGGGCTCCAACACATAGCTGTGGTCGAGATCCCGGCAGCCATGTCCATGGGCACTTGAAAGCGACCGCGCTTGCGTGAAGTCGAGCTGAGTGCCGGCAACGGCTAACGACTCACCCGTGGCGCATTGCCGGTCGTCGGTGCCCAACACCGACTTAGCGTTAATTTGCAGCATCAACTCACTGACTGATCGTGCACCCAAGGTAAAGTAGGCGTGATTGGTCAAGCTAATAGGCGTGTCGTGGCTAGTAGACGCTGCCAGCTCAATTATCAAACAATCATCTACCAAGGTGTAACTCACACCAAAATTGCGCGCACCCGGCAAACCACCCTCTCCATGACTAAGACTGGTGACATAACGTACCGTGGTGGCGTGATCAGTGTGTTCAAGCCGCCAATCGAGCCGGTGCAATGCAGATTCACCGCCGTGAAGTAAAACCGTTGATTCGCCAGCACTCGACTTTGCCTGGCGTAGGCGACCGGCATAGGGCCCTACGGTGCCACCGATACAAAATTCATCGATGAGCGCCGCAGCCAAAAGAGAGGAATCGAGCAATAGCTCGACATGACGCTTTTTAAATATCAATTGCGTCAAGCTAGCGCCGTGGCAACTCACCGCAGCGCCGAGAGTTCGTGATTCAAGGTGGATCAAATTGGTCATAACACGCTCGTCATACTATGTTCGTCACACTGCGTTCGCCATAAAAACGACCTCAGGCACCGGTGTCGTGCACCAGAAACAATATTTCAATCATCAGAGGGTGTCATGCATTTCTCGGAGGGCGCGCTCATGATTGTGAAAAGCCGATCGGCACTCGATCTAGCTGACAATTTTTACACGGCCCTAACCGAAAAAATATCACGCATTGATGCTAATTAACCGCATCACCCACTCGAATATCGTGATAAAACGACCACCTCAGTGACAAAACTAAGGACGACAAAACCAGCCTTACCTACGGCCGGTCACTCAGTATGAATATTCTAGTCATCAACTGTGGCTCATCGAGCGTCAAATACCAGCTATTAGATTCGTTACAAGAAGCCATAATAACTGAGGGCACTATTGAATTAACGCCAGAAGTCGGTGCGGTGGTAGCTGTGCAACAGGCCCTCAAAGACACACACAGTGAAACTATCGACGCAGTCGGTCACCGCGTGGTGCACGGTGGCGACACCTTTCGAGATGCCGTATTCATTAACAGCGAGGTGAAAGAAAAAATTCAGGAGTGGGCGTCACTCGCACCTCTACACAACCCTCCTGCGCTGTTAGGCATTGCAGCGGCACAAGCGGTGTTACCCGATGTTCCTCATGTCGCCGTCTTTGATACGGCTTTTCACGCCACCCTGCCCCGTCGCGCCAGCCACTATGCCATCGATACGGCCTTAGCTGAAAAGCACCGCATCCGTCGCTACGGATTTCACGGCACATCTCATCAGTTTGTGGCCCAAGAGGCCGCGCGCTATCTCGGTCGTCCTCTTAACGAACTGCGCTTGATCACACTCCACTTGGGCAATGGTGCCAGTGCCTGCGCCGTAGAGATGGGCAGCTCCACCGAGACCAGTATGGGCATGACACCACTTGAAGGCCTGGTCATGGGTTCACGCTCTGGGGACATAGATGCCGGCGTTATTTTCAAACTGCTTCGTGATGAGGTTAACGATGTCAACGCCTTGGATGACTTACTCAATCTGCAAAGTGGCCTCAAAGGTTTATCGGGGCTAAGCAGCGACGTGAGAGAAATTGAAGCCGCCGCGGCTTCAGGACACGACGGTGCACGCCTGAGTATTGCCGTCTTTGCCCACCGGGTTAGAAAGTATATTGGCGCCTATGCGGTCGCAATGGGTGGCGTTGACGCCGTCATAGTAACCGGGGGTATTGGTGAGAATAGCGTTAGCCTGCGTCAACGTATTTTGCAGCGACTGGAATTTTTGGGCCTGCAGGTCGATGAGGACAGTAATCAGTGCGCCAGCGTAGATCACCGTAATAAAGTCGCGCTGATTACCACCGAGAACTCCAGGGTGCCTGCGCTGGTCGTGAAAACCAATGAAGAGCTCATGATTGCACGGCAAACGGCGGGCTTAATTAGACAGCAAGCACAGCTGAAGACTGATCTGAGTATTCCTATTGCGGTCAGCGCACGGCATTTACATTTGGACAAAGGCACCTTCGCACTTTTGTTCGGTGACGACGCAGAGCCCACCCATCACGCCGACTTATCCCAACCGGGACAGTTTGCCTGCAAAGAAAAGGTCACCTTAGTAGGGCCGAGAAATAGCATTGAGGGCGTGCGCCTGTTGGGCCCCCTGCGCAGCAAAAATCAAATCGAGGTCTCACGTTCCGATGAATACCTTTTGGGCGTCGATGCACCCGTTAGAGACTCAGGCCGGGTAAAAGGGTCGGCACCAATAACCCTGACAGGCCCTAAAGGTAGCGTGCGGCTCAACGAAGGGCTGATCTGTGCCCGCCGCCACATTCATATGCACCCAGACGATGCCCAGCGCTTTGGCGTCAAAAACAAAGATGAGGTTGAGGTTGCGATTACCGGCGGCCCCAGAGACCTCATTTTTTGTGACGTGTTGGTTCGAGTAAGCCCCGGCTACCGACTTGAAATGCATATTGATACCGATGAGGCCAATGCCGCCGAACTCGACAGGCAGGCCAGTGGGGAACTTGTCTATACAGACATTGAAGGCCCCTCGGCCAACATTAAGGGCCTGAAAACATCAAATCAGAATTAGCGGCCCGCAACCGATAAAAGCTCATCTCATCTTGTCAGTACAGACGGACTCTTTATTCTCGGTTAAAGCGAAGGTCGAAGTGCACTCAAGTGGTCCCTATAAAGCACCCCCGCTTCCAGTGTCGGCGCCAACTCAATGATTACCGCGGAGGCTCAAGCGCAATATTGAGGGCGGTTTGAAACAACAAATCGACCGTGCGCTTTGTGGACGCACGCTTTTTCGAGGTATCGCCGACCAGAACCATTAGCCCCTCAACTAGACTGGCGATCAGCAGTGCCCTGTCACGAACCTCTGCCTTAGCAAGATTGCTATGTAGTGCCGCAATTGGCTTGCTCAGTATTTCTAGGTCATAGGCGTAGAGCGTTTCCAGATAGCGACCTGAGAAGTTGTCCATAGACCCTAGCAATGCCCATAGCTGAATAAAAAATTGCCGCGTTTTTGTCTGCGTGGCGTCCTCTAACTGAAACCTCAGAACCGCTTTGATTTGCTCGCTGGGCGCACTGGCCGACTGGGCACTAATAGCGCTCTGGCAGGCATCACGATATCGGCAATCAATATCTTTCATCATCGCTTCAATCAATGCTTCTCGACGCGGGTAGTAATACTGCAAGTTGGCCAAGCTCACTTCGGCCTTGCCTGCGATGTTGCGTAGGGTAAAGCGAACCAAGGGCTCCGATGCCAACATGTCGTGTGCAGCCTGAAGTATTTTCGCTGCAGTTGCTTTCCCCGCTTTCCGGGTTGCGGTGCCTTGCTTTAAACCCACTGTCATTTAACTCATCATTAACGTCTAAACACTGCAGTGAGTGTAGCAGCAAGCGCTTTACTCGTCAGAGTCTCCCCTGACACAAGTGTTAAAAGAGGGCCTTAAGAGAGGGCCTTAAGAGATCACCTCAACGCGTCTCTCCGTCTAGGTAAGCTTCTGCAAGACTGCAGCATATCTCGACTAGCATCGGCGTAAGCTCTTTAGCTGTTTCGGTACCCGGCCGGGTATGCACCCATCCCAAATAGGTAAAGCTGCGCGCCAGCATGAACAGCGGCAGTGCGGCGAGACCCACGTCGGCAACGGGTCGCTCTACCTCATAGGCAGCAATAAGAGCACTCTTCGCCAGTTCGTAATTGGGGTCGTCCTGAATAAAGAATAGCGCCGTTGCCAGGTCAAACAGATACCAACCCATCCCGGCATCATCAAAGTCAATGACACGAATACTATCGTCATTTACCAATAAATTTTCTGGCACGAAATCAGCGTGGATCATGCCGTAGTTTGAGGGGCCTGCATCCATGACCGCGAGCTCAGCCGCTACAGTTGCCCTCGCAGTGATCAGCAAGCTGCGCTGTTCGGTTGTGAGTGAGCACAACTCCCAAAATCTACCCCAAAGAGGATCGTCTCCAACCAGACCTGCTTGATCCCAAGCGTGGCGAGTGAACCCTTCAGGTGGGGTCCATTGGCTACTGTGGGTATGCAAGTGGGCCATCTTTGCACCAACGATTGAATACATTTGTTCTATCTGATCGGCGTTGTCTCCCAGACCATCCTCAACTGAACCCAGCTGCTCGCCCGATATCCACTGCAATACATCGATCTGGCGCGGCTCGGGTATGTCGGAGTGCTCGACGACAGCGAAGCGACTGCCGTTGGCACATCGCAGGACCTGCGGTACGTGCATACCCGAGCCTTCCAGTGCCTCCATCCACACAAACTCAGAGCTCAGGGCAGCGTCGCTGTGATAGCCGCTGCGATGAACCCGCACGGCATACAGTTCATCGTCCTGCGTCAGCAATTTATATACCGCATTCTCTCTATGCTTTATGAGACTCAAGCTCTTACAGCTCAGCCCCCACTGGGGCAGGGCCTGCAGGGCCAACTCCTCTAGCAGTGACAACTGTTGAGCTAAGGGCCTGTCGGCAAACTCCGCGCTCACGAAATGCCTCCTTGCTTGACAAGCTCTGTTAGTACCTCGTCCAGCGTATCCAGAAGCTGATCGGCATTATTTTTTGAAAAGACAATGGGCGGGCGAATCTTCAATACGTTATCAAAAGGTCCAATCTTACTAATCAGGACGCGCTTGGCCTTCATGGTATTAATCACCTGAGCGGCAAGCTGGGTTGCCGGTTGCTTTGCCTGGCGATCGCTAACCAACTCCACCCCTAAAAACAGCCCGGGGCCCCGCACGTCACCCATCACTTCATGAACTTGCTGCAAATCCTGCAGCCCGCTCCTGAGGTAATGACCAACGTCCCTGGCGTTGCTCACCAACTGCTCGTCCTCAATCACATCCAATACGGCCTGTGCGACCGCGCAGGAAACCGGATTGCCACCAAAGGTATTGAAATACATAACGTCACTGCGAAAAGCATTGACCAACTCGCTACTTGCCACCACAGCCGCTATGGGATGACCGTTTCCCATGGGCTTACCCAATGTCACTATATCGGGCTGTACGCCAACGTATTCATATCCCCACAGCTGGCCTGTGCGGCCAAAGCCCGATTGCACTTCATCGAAAATCAGCAGGCCATTATGGGCCTGAACTCGTTCAGCGACACCGTTTAAATAGCCCGCGGGCACGTTGGGCACGGCTTCGTTGGCAAAAATGGGACAAATGAGAACTCCGGCAAATCCAATGCCCTCTTGTTGGAATTCGGCAATGGCTTGATCAATGGAGCGCAGATAAGCATCGCACAGCTCTTGATCCTGCAACCCCCCCTCAGGACGATAACCATCAGGGAATGGCACCGACTTCACATGCGCTCCAACCGCTTCTCCAGCGCGGAACAGCGTTGCGAGCTCATCTACTGCTGAGGTGTTGCCATGGTAAGTTTCGCGGGTACAAATAATGCCCATGGCACCGGTTGCATGACGCGCCACCCGCAGGGCCAGATCGTTGGCCTCACTCCCTGTGCAGGTGAACATCACCGTCGACAGGGGGTCGGCAAAAGTACTGGTCAGGTTCTCGGCGTAGTCAAGAATCGCTTCATGCAGATAACGGGTATGAATATTGAGCGTTGACGCCTGTCCACTGAGTGCCGCCACGACGCGGGGATGACAATGTCCCACGTTGGCCACATTGTTATAGACATCAAGATACTCATGGCCGTTAACATCATAAAGATGCACCCCCTGCCCACGAACAAGGTGCAATGGCTGGTCATAGAACAAAGGGGTATTTTTACCCAGTAGTTTTTCCCGTCGACGCAAGAGCTCAGCCTGTTGGCTGGCGCGGCCCGCCGATGTCGTCGAGGTATTACTCATAGCTGCCCCTGTTCTTCATAAAAAGCCCTCAGTACCACAGGACTCTCTGGCAGAGTCGACCCGCCGTCTACAATAAGAGTCTGCCCGGTAATATAGGAGGCCTCGTCACTGGCCAGAAATAGCATAGCGTAGGCTATGTCGTCGGGCACGCCAATTTCTCCCTTGGGAATAAGCGACGCCATTTCCCTAAGCTCCTCATCGTTAGCCAAAAGTCCCATGGCCTGAGTCATGATGTAACCCGGCTCTACACCGTTTACGGTGATATTTTCCCGGGCGAGCTCGAGAGCGGCGGTTCTTATGAATGCGTTCATGGCACCTTTGGATGCCGCGTAATTCGAGGTGCCCGGCATGGCTACCGTGGGACCGGTCACAGATGACGTAAAGATAATCCGCCCGCCACCTTGTGCTCTGAAAAACGGCAATGACTCCTGTGTTAACCAGAAGCCCGCCTTCATATTCACAGCCAACGTTTGGTCTAATACCTCATCGGGCATATCGGCAATGCTGTGTATTGGAAAGATCGCAGCGTTGTGAATCGCGATATCAATTCGTCCCCACCGTGCTGCAGTGGCTGACACTACTTTTTCAACTTCCGAGCGCTTCCCCACGTCACACTGCACCAACATGGCCTCGCCACCGGCTGCAACAATATCGTCTACTGTTTGCTGTCCGTTATCAGCAGAGCGGGTCGCGACCACGACTTTAGAGCCGGCGCCAGCAAAGACTTTTGCTATGCCTTCGCCAATACCTTGGCCTGCACCTGTAACAATCGTGACACGACCACTTAGATCAACCTGCATCGTCATTTTAAAACCCCTTTTACTGCAGCCGACCTCGGTTACGCGCACTCAGCACCAGGAAGATTCCTAAGCTCAGCCCGAGTGCACCCGCGGCGGCCCAATTAATCAATGAATAGTCACCATCACTTACCAAAGCCGCCGCTATAGAGGGGCCCAATGCTGCTCCCAAACCCTGCAGAGCGGTCATTATCACAATAAACTTGCCCTTGGAATCTAAGGTGGCAATGACACCCAGTTGGTAAGATGTGGCCAATACATACAAGCCCTGATAGGCACAGGCACCCGCATAAAAAGCCAGTGACGAAAATTGCCCAAGCAATAACCACAGAACCCACAGCTGCCCGAGTAATGCGAGCAGTAAAGGTAGAAATCGACCAAAGCGTTGCGCAGCGCCAGCAGCTGCGAGTGCCCCAAAAATCGCGGCAATCTGTGAAACCCCTAAAGCCAACCCAACGGTACTGGATGCAAGCCCGGCCTGCATACCCATTCGTTCGATAAACCCCCAAAAACCAAAGACGGCCAGGTAGTAAACAAAGCCACCAAATAGCCCCAGGTACAACCAACCCAGCGCTCCCTTGTGTTCATTATTTTTACCACTCGCGCCCCTAGCGGAAGCCCGGACCAAACCGTATTGGGGAAAGCGCGGCAAAAAGAGCATCACCATTACAGCGAGGCCAGCCATCATGTAAAAAACGCCATTGACGCCAGAGGTTTTCATCAGCACGGGTGCCAGTGCAAACAGAGCCCCCATGAGTAACCCCTGAACCGCCTGACCAATACCAAATGCTCGATCGGGCTCGCGGTTGTCCCCTAGCGCAGCCACAACTATGGCGAAAACCGAGCCACCGATTAAGCCTGACAGGAAACGCAGCAGCACAATTTGCAGGTAACCCTCTGCCATGGAACTACCAAAATTCAATGTCGCATAGGCCGCAAGCCCTATAAAAAGTGACCTCCTCCAAGTGACCTGGCGCACCCACAATGCTGCGATTAACAGTCCCAGCACCAACCCAACGCCTTCAGCGGTCGCCACAGCTCCCGCTTGCTGCTCGCTAAACCCATAACTATCGACTAAACCGCCCACAATCATTGGCATTAAAATGATCGCAGCTGGGCCCACTGGGTATACCGCTGAAATCAGTGTGGTCTGCCTAAGACTGTGATCAACTTCCTCAAAATTCGACATAAATCCATACTCGGTATCTTTATTTTTATTCCTCTAACCTAACCCCACTTCAAAAGCGGTCCGCCCCTAAAAAAAAGGCCATACACATACAGAGCTTAATACTTAAACAATGATGCTTGCATAAAAGTAACACGTTACCTATTATCTGTGTAACACGTTACCTATGACAGCTACGGCACCGTCAGAGGAAAAAATAAAAATTAACTCTCACTACTGAGGGCAATCCCATGAGCAAAAAAATACTAAAAGCAAACCTCACTACCGCAGGCGCCTTTGGGTTCGCCCTTACGGCAGTCATTGGCGCCGTGAGCTCGCAAGCCTCGGTGCTGGAGGAGGTGGTGGTTACCGCACAGAAGCGCGAACAAAATCTGCAAGATGTGGGCGTCTCTGTGACAGCCTACTCCGGTGACCAAATGAAAGCTCTGGGGGTCACGAATACCACTGAAATCACAGAACAGATAGCGGGATTGCAAATGACTAGCTTCTCGCCAAACCTGGTCACCTTCAACATTAGAGGCGTCTCCCAGAACAACTTCACCGACAACAACGAGGCCCCGGTTGCGGTTTATATAGACGATGCCTACGTCGCCAGCATGAACGCCATTAGCGGGCAGCTTTTTGATATTGACCGTGTTGAAGTACTGCGTGGCCCCCAGGGCACTTTGTTTGGCCGAAACGCGACTGGAGGTGTCATCCATTATGTGACTAAGGGCGCCGATGACACGGAGTTTAATGGCTATGTCGAGGGCACTTACTCTGACTACTCAAAATACAGTATTGAGACCGCCTTTGGCGGGTCGTTTTCAGACAGCGCACGCTACCGTATTGCGCTGCGCAAAGAAGAGTCTGACGGTTATATTGAATCAGCCCTCTACCCGCAGGATCTCACGGTAGTTCCTGTGAGTGTGCTGCCGCCACCGAGTGGACAAGATCTTGGTGGCGCAGACGGCTACGCACTTCGCGCAGCCTTTCAATTTGACCTTTCAGACAGGGCTACCCTGTCCTTAAGTGCCAAGTATTCGGAAGATACTGATGTGCCCACCGGTGGCTACAGCTTCCTGCCTTACGGCGATGCCAGTATCCCGGCCACGGACCCTGCAGACCCCAACGCATACGTTCCTCCCGAATTTACCGCCTTTGTGACCGATGTCATTGGGGCGCCGGCCGGTGCCACCTCTGCCATTTTCTTTTGTAATGACCAGATAAACTGTTTCACGCCCGTAGATACCGCAGGCCGCACCACCTTCAAAGGCGATTCTCCCGAGCCCTTCAAGAACTACTCGGACTATGCCGGTTACATGGACCGCGATACGACCAACGTTAGCGCTCGCCTCGACTGGGAATTGAGTGACAACTTGGAGCTGGTATCGATTACAAATTACTCAGCCACCGACAAGTTTTACACCGAAGATGGCGATGGGATTCCAGCACCCATCATTGAATTTACAACCATTGCCGACTTTTCACAGCTATCACAGGAAATTCGGCTTTCCAGTGAGGGGGACAACCTCCGCTGGACTGCCGGCGCTTATTTTCTGGATATGGAAACCGACGCAGATGTTGTGACCGTTGGCGCGCCCGTAGGTGGTGTAGCTGCTGGATTGGGCTTCTTTGATAACGCCGGTAACAATCTCGCGGTAAACGCCCGAGTTGCCCAGGACTACCTGCTGGAGTCTCGCAACTGGTCGGTATTTGGCCAGGTTGAGTTTGATTTAACCGATGCATTAACACTGATCGGTGGCTATCGCTATTCTCAGGATGACAAGGACCTTGATTTTACGACAACATTTCAGGCAGATGCCCTCATCACCGATGTTGCTACAGGGGCTACTGATGGAACAGCTGTTGCAGTAGAAACCTTGAATCTCGCTGCTGCTGTAGCAGCAGCCGGCGGCGACCCCCAAAATGAAGTTGACTACGGTGATTATGCCGCGCGCTTGCAACTTGATTACCGCATGAGCGATAGCACGCTGCTGTTTGCGTCTTACAATCGCGGCATCAAAGGTGGTAACTTCGCGCCCTCAGCGAATGTCACCCTCGACCAAATACGTCACGAAGAAGAGGTTCTGGACGCCTTCGAATTAGGTGTAAAAACTGAATTTCTGGATGGCCGTGCGCGGTTAAACGCCACAGCGTTTTACTACGACTACAGTGACTATCAAGCCTTTACCTTTTCAGGAGGTACGCCTAGCGTGAGTAACGCCCAGGCAGAAAACCAAGGCGCAGAAATTGAGCTGACCCTGTTGCCCACCGAGAATTGGGACATCTTATTGGGTGTTTCCCTACAAGACTCTTCGGTCGACAATGTAGAGACACCCCAGTCACAGGGAACACCCGTAGGCTTCTCGGTTGATTGGCCCGTAGACTTCCTCAATGACATGGAGCTCCCCAATACACCCGACGTGAGCTTCAATTACCTCGTTCGCTACAACTTTGATGTGGGCCAAGGAAATTTGGCCTTCCAATTCGATGGTGTTTATTACGGCGATCAATATCTGGAAGTCACCAATGGCGCCGCGGCGTTTCAGGAGGCCTATAACGTCGCCAATGTCAGCGCTACCTACGCCACTGACGCCTGGAGCCTTCGGGCTTGGGTCAAGAATGTGGCCGATGAGGAGTACAAACAGTACGCCCTCGACCTCGGCATTTTGGGTGGCACTGCTGTATACGGCGCTCCCCAGTGGTGGGGCGTGACCGGCACTTACAATTTCTGAGTTGGGGCCAGTGCGCCGTCGCAGCATTTATTATGGAGGGCCAGGCGCCCTCCATTTTTATGCCCGGCTGGTGCTTATATTCGCGCTGGGCGGTGTCGGTGTGCTCCTGCTCCCGGGCTGTCAGCCCAAGGTGGCCACCGACGCCCCACAGAGTCTGCGTACGCAGGAGCTAGGCGCAGAACCGCCCAACGTGTTGATCATCGTGGTTGATGACGCCGGATTTTCTGACCTGGGGTTCACCGGCAGCGAGATACTGACACCCAACATCGATGCATTGGCTTCCCAGGGCATTGTGCTCACCAACTTTCACACCGCGCCAACCTGCTCTCCTACGCGCTCTATGCTGCTCTCTGGTGTTGATAGCCATATTGCCGGCCTAGGCAATATGTTTGAAGAACTCGCACCCAATCAAAAAGGCCAATCCGGCTACGAAGGCTATCTGCACGAGCGCGTTGCGCCTCTACCTGCCCTGTTTCAGGATGCGGGGTATCAAACCTTTATGAGCGGCAAATGGCACCTGGGACTGACCCAAGAACAGGGACCCACGCAGCGGGGGTTTGATCAAGCCTTTGCCCTGCTGCAAGGTGGCGCTGGTCATTTTTCCGATATGCAGTCGCTTTGGGAAACCGAGGTGGGCAATCGGGGCAAAGCTAAGTATCGCGAGGACGGAAAACTGCTGGATCAGCTGCCCAATAATTTCGAATACTCCAGCCAATTCTATGTCGACCAGCTCATCGGCTACATCGAGCAACACGTTGTGTCCACCGCCGAAGCCAAAACACCCTTCTTTGCCTACCTGGCTTTCAGCGCTCCTCATTGGCCCCTGCAGGCACCCCCTGAGGCAATTGCTCGGCACAAGGGCAAGTACGATGCTGGCTATGACGTACTGGCTGCACAGCGCCTAGCGCGCCAGATTGAACTGGGCATACTCCCACCGGGAACGTCACTAAGCCCTCGACCGAATGATGCTCCAGCTTGGCAGGATTTATCAGCCAAAGAACGGGCCTTATCGGCTAGGCGTATGGAGATTTATGCCGCCATGGTGGATGAAGTTGACCGCCATACGGGCCGCCTGATTGCTGCGTTAAGCGCCGAGGGTGTCCTCGACAACACGGTTGTTGTGTTCCTTTCGGATAACGGTGCAGAAGGACACAGCCTCGACGCATTATTTCCCGAGCCGGTGTTCCCCAAAGCGCGGAAGTGGGTTCTGGAAACCTTCAACTACCAATTGGAAGCCCTGGGTAACGCAGAATCCTACGTGCTGTACGGCCCGGGATGGGGTTGGGCAGCCACGCCGGCATTTAGGGGCTACAAAGCCTATGTCTCACAGGGCGGCACCCGTGTGCCTGCCTTTATTTCATATCCCAAGCAGTTGGCCCGTGGCGTGCAGCGTTCGGAATTACTCAGTGTCAAAGACATCGCGCCCACACTTCTGGAACTCGCGGGTATTCCCCTGCCCCAAGGTCGCTTTCGTGGCCGGAAAGTCAGTGCTATTAGTGGACAATCAATGTATGCCCTGCTGCATGACACCTATATCGAGACAGAAAATCCTAGTGAGGATAGGGTTCTGGGGATGGAGCTGTTTGGTAAACGCAGTATTCGTCAGGGCAGTTGGAATCTGTTGGAAATGTACTCCCCTCAGGGGACGGGTGAATGGCAACTTTACAATGTAAGCACAGACTTGGCAGAACAGCATGACCTTGCCAGTAAAAGACCAGATAAGCTCAAAGAACTCATCGAACTTTGGGAAGTCTACGCTCACGAAAATAATATCGTGATTCCAGACTGGAATAGCGGCTACTGATAGCCCAAAAACGATGAGGCGGGGCCCTATAGATGCTTACCCCGGTTCCAGCCCCAGTCGCCCAATGTGCGCTCAGCAACCCCGGCAGGGTATTCCTCCAGCTCAGTGGCCATGGTGTCATTCCATCGGTTGAGGTAGCCAAAAAGACCGATAGAAGCCACGATTTCCACAATTTGTCCTTCATCCCAATGGGCCTTGAGGGCATCGAAATCTTCGTCATTACATGCATTGGGTAACTGGCCAGCCTTCATAGCCACGCGCAGCGCAGCACGCTCGCTATCCGAAAAAAGTGAATGGGTTTCAAATTCCCAGAGATGTGCAATCTTTTCATCTGAAGCTTTATAAATACTGCTCAAGTTAGCCATGTGTGACTGACAATAGCGACAGCCACTGGCCTGGCTGCTAATTAGTGCGACCAGCATTTTCGTCTCTTCAGGTACGGTACCCTCATAGAGAATCGCTTGGTTAAGCTGGGCGAAGGCTTTGGCAATTGACGGCCTTCGTGCCATGGTCAAAACGCTGTTGGGAATAAACTTGCGAATGTCGAGGTACCGCTTGAGCATGCTTTGGAGATCGGCGTCTTCGATGTCAGCCGCATTGAGCGGATTTAGGTGGGCCATATTGAAACTCCGAGTTGTGAAAACTATTAGTTGGGGGCTGAGCTGCCCGCTATTTAGATCTCAAGCATCTGCTTAGCGGCACGCTCACCCTCGTGAGCGGCTCCTTCCCACATCTGATAACCCATAAGCTCCGAGTGAGCAAAGGCAATGCGTCCGTGAGGTTGGCGGATTACATCACTCGGCGGCGGGTTGCCATCCTTACCGAAGAAGAAACCTGGGGGCGTAACAATATAGGCGTGTCCCTGCCGATTGAGTGTGATACCGGCAATATCCCGATCGGCATCAAAGCCACCAGGGCCAAACATTTTTGTGAACTGGCTGCGTATTTCATTCTCCACATCGGCATAGCTCAGTGAGAACAGCTGCATGCGGGCCGCAACAGTTTGTTCATGCAAAGGCAACCCCGGGGTGCAAAATGAATTGTAGAGCGTCAAAACCGTGGGTTTTTCTGGGTCCAAGGGCATAGGCTCCTCACCATCGAGAACCATTTGCTTACGCAGGCTGGTAAACCACCCGCCCATGTTGTCGCCAAACCATCGCACCGACGCAACGCCCATGTTATCCATAAACTTCCAGTTACGAAGCGCCACGTTGACCGTCAACATGGGCGAGTGCTTAAACTCGTCCATAGCCGCTCGATACGATTCGGGTAAGTCAGTCACCACGCGCTTATTCAGGTGTTGCTGACCCGCCATCACAACACGGTCTGCCGTCACCCGATGCATCTTCTCGTCGTTGAGGTAAGTAATCTGAACTTTCTCGGCTGATTCCGCAGGTCCCTCGTGATGAACATTGACCACCAGAGAACTCAGTCTCATTTTCACCGGCTGCTCGGCTCCATCAAGCGCCGCAAAGTTAACCGGGTTCGAAATAATCTCAGTCAAAGACTCTGCGTCGCCGAAGACGTCGGGAATAATGCGGTGCACCAGGTGACGTAAAATACCGGTGTTGCCGCCAGGAAAGCTCGCTAGATACACATAGTCTGTCGGATCGCCAATCCCAAATTGTCGGCCGTACTGATTCACACCTGGCTGAATAAAATTGAACGCCTGATAGGCCGAAATAACATCGGTGCCCAAACCACATCCCATTGCTGCGGCAAATGGATTGAGATACTCATCAATAAACTCATTATCGATGCCCATCTCGTTCTTCATGAACTCTTTATAGGTCATTGAATCGAGCCACTGAGCCCAATCTTCGCGCTCTTGGGGCTGGCGATAAAGCTCCATCCAAATCAAATCATTTTTTGTTTTGTCGTCTAGGGGTACATCCCTGAATCGATTCGACCAAGGGTTAACCGCCATACCGGTTTCTTCGTGAAACCACCCTAAATCGGTTTCCTCCCAGGTGAGGTGCATGGGTGAATAAATATCTTTTGGTATTTTTAGATCGCTGTTGTTGGCCTCCTGCCACTCGAGCTCGGTGGGAAGGTCCAACTCACCCCAAAGATCTGAGTACATCCCAATTTTCTTTGCACCATCAAGCGGCCAAACAGCTCCATTAGACCCTTGAGGACCCCACAAGCGGTAGCCATCAACTTCGAACTCGTTTTGTCGCGCCTCGCCACCGAACATAGCGTGGTTTTCAAGTATCAAGATACGCGCATCGGGTTGCGACTTTAAATAGGTATAAGCCGCGCTAATACCGGCAAATCCTGCGCCTACAATAACGAGATCAAAGTGCTCCCCAGTTGCTTTAGCATTGGCAAGCTGGGCATCAAAATCTCGATTACGGAACGTATGAGCAGCATTTACGACATCGTGGGTATTACCGTTGGCCGTGGCATAGCTACCGACTCCTCCAGGACCAGTCCACGAGGCAT
>ENA-OQVM01001193-OQVM01001193.1-marine-metagenome-genome-assembly--contig:-NODE-1193-length-35616-cov-7.924477_pt1 | contig 35616 bp, 29 predicted proteins | sample MGYA00237776_ERZ505498 | MGnify/ENA primary metagenome ERZ505498 (study PRJEB26159, sample SAMN06265151) | marine metagenome | isolation source: Helgoland LTER site | place: Germany:Helgoland, sampling...
GAATTTCATATTCTATTTTATGTTTTATCTACATTATCCGGTAGTCTTCGTATTACTTTTGATCTATAAGTATCAAAATCTTTTTGATTAATTTTTTTACAATTAATTGTGTCGATTTCACCAAACTCATTTACATCTTTAACTGAAATATAACTTTTACCTTCATATTGGGTTTGGGGTGAATGATGTGAACCATCAGTTACCTTTAAGCAATATCTTTTCAAGTATGTTATTTTCCAACCCACAGGAATCTCACCAATCCACTCCACACCAGAATCTTTCAAGCTAACACTAGCATCTAAACCATGAGTTACTGCTTTGTGTATGAGTATTTGTTTGCGTTCTTTTAGCAAGCTTATTTGTTGCTGTTTTATGGTAATGGCTTCGTCTATTTTTGTGGTTTTATCGTCTAAAAAATGTGCAATTGCGGTTTGTTCTGAAAGTGGGGGGACAAAGGTTTTAAATGCAAAGAAATTATCCTTTGAAATAGTATTTCTTAAACCAGTATACAATGGTTTCATTCTTTTATCTGCATCTAAATTTAGATAGAAATAATACAGAAAACTTCTATCAAAATTTTCATTCGGCTCCATTACAGTGTATGCTCCTGTAATCATTCCGTTATAATCAGATAAACCAACGCAACGAGGTGTTTCTTCAACATCAAAAAGGCAAAAAACAAAATCACCTTTTTTAACTTCTTGATATGTATCAAACTCAGCTGGAAATTTCCCTCCATTTTCTAAATTTCTTATTATAATTCCTTTTAGAGTCAATGATAACAAATCGTAGTCCGCAGATTTTTTCCCAACTTGATTTTTCTTCAAATAAAAAATAAACTTATTTGCCAAAGCCTCCCAATGTTCAGGAATTTCACCCAACCATGCTACACCAGAATCTTTATAACGCTCGTAGCTTCGACTACGCTCAGCTACCTTAATTTTAGTTTCCATTTCTACCATTATACTAAGTTTAAAATCTCTGAAATTAAACCATCACTTTGCTTTTCTAAGCCTTTAATATCTTTAATTACGTCTTCTATGTTACGTAACGGTGTATGCTTGTAAAAGTATTTATTAAAGCTAATTTCATAGCCAATTTTGGTAGCGTCTAGGTTTATCCATGCTTCTGGTACGTGTGGTTGTACTTCGCGTAAAAAGTAAGAATGTATATTGTCTTTTAATGGTACGTTCTCTGTGTCGCGTAGGTCGCTTTCGGTTTCGTACACTTTATATTCTCCTTTTTTAGCGGTTGCATAATAACCAAAGTCTGCCAAGTCTTTTTCTTCACAATCTAAATGTGTTAAAAGTTTAGCTAGTTTATCGTCAGAGAGTTTTTCTACTTTTTTAATCACTTTATCCGCTTCTGCATCATACCAACTCACTGCATTTAAAATGGCTTTTTTGTCACTTGCAGAAATACTCAGTTTTTGTGCTTTTACCTCATCGTCTACCTCTTTCTTAAAGTCATTAAAGTTGGTGTATAGTTTATCTCCAAATACGTTTTGTAATGCTTTTGCTGCTGCTACCAAACGTAAGTGCTTTTTCCAAGTATCTGGTTTGCATAGTTTCTTTTTATTGGCAGATGAAAGGTTCAATTCTTGCTGCTCGCACCACTCTAACAACTCCTTTTCATATTGTTTTATATTAGTGTACACACTTTCACCAAAGGTTTCAAAAGCATATTGCATGGGTTCTTGCAACACCCTGTCGTAACGCAAGGTTTCAATTCGTTCTGCTGTAAATTGAGCTTTTAATCGTTTTGGTCTTTCAATGGTCGCTTTGTAATACCCAAAATCTGCATTGTCAAAAACCTGAGCAGAAATACCTTGTTCTGCTTCTCGTTCCGCAACACTCATATCGGTATAGGTCTTTACAATTTCTGTAATGTGCGCTGCAGAGAATTCACAGTTTTTATTTCCTAAGTTTTTACGTAATTTTTGGAATAGTTGTCCTGCATCAATCAGCTGTACTTTCCCTTTTCGGTTGGCAGGTTTGTTGTTGCTTAAAATCCAGATATACGTGGTAATGCCTGTATTGTAAAATAGGTTGTTTGGCAATTGCACAATCGCTTCTAACCAATCGTTTTCTATAATATATCTACGGATGTTGCTTTCTCCTCCGCCAGCATCTCCCGTAAATAAACTACTTCCGTTATGTACAGAAGCAATACGCGTTCCTGTTGGACTTTGGTTTAAGGATTTCATTTTAGAAACCATTTCCATTAAGAATAATAATTGTCCGTCTGAAGAACGTGGAATGGCATCTGCATCCTCTAAAACATCAAAATAATTTTTTAATTGAATTTTAAAACGAGAATCAATAACATCTTTACCATCTTTGATATATTTCTGTTCGCTACTCCATGATTTTCCATACGGTGGATTAGAGAGCATGAAATCGAAGGTTGTGCCTGCAAACTCGTCTGTAGAGAGGGTCGAACCTACTCTTATGTTTTCAGGATTGTTTCCCTTAATCATCATATCACTCTTACAAATCGCATAGGTTTCATCGTTTATTTCTTTTCCGTAGAGATACACATCACCCGATGCTTTGATTTCGCCTTCTTCATCTTTAATAAAGTTCTGAGCTTCGGTTAACATTCCTCCACTACCACAAGCAGGATCATAAATGGTCATTACCGGTGGTAAGTTGTCTTTTATAGGGTCGAAGATAATGTGTGTCATTAAATCGATTACTTCACGTGGTGTAAAGTGTTCTCCTGCTTCTTCGTTATTTTCTTCGTTGAATTTTCTGATGAGTTCTTCAAAAACATAGCCCATTCCTAAATTAGAAAGCGCAGGTAATTTTCTGCCTTCTGGATCTAACTTTTCAAAAGGAGTAAGGTTGATATTCGATGATGTAAATTTTTCCAACACATCTAACAATACATCTTTGCTAGCCATATGCGCTACTTGACTTCGCAATTTGAATTTCTCTATAATTTCTTTCACATTCTGACTGAAACCATTTAGGTAATCTTCAAAATTGGCTTGTAAGATTTGTGTGCTATTTGTAGCGGTATCTTTCAAGCTTTGTAGCGTCCATTTGCTTACGTTGTAAAACACGTAACCTGAAGCTTGTTTTAATCCGTTTTCATCCCATTCTGTGAACTTTGCTTCATCACGTTGAAATACTAATTCTTCTAGAACAGCATCTTTTGTAGGTTCTAATAGTGCGTCTAATCTGCGTAAAACAATCATTGGTAAAATAACATCTCTGTATTTACCACGTACGTATACATCTCTAAGACAATCGTCTGCAATAGACCAAATAAAGGATACTAATTTATTGTGGGAGGATTTGTTCATTTATTATTTTTTAATTTATTAACTATTGAGTGTTTATAAACACCAATCATATTTTTTTATTTTTATAAAGATTAGAAAAATCCCAGCGCTAGGCAATCCCCACAAATGGTGAAAATTACAGCTCCCTGTTTCTAGAGGTCTGCTAAAATTTTATGATCCTAGTCATCTATAGACCAGCTATACACCAAAGAAGCATCTCCGTTAAAATCTTTTTTTCTGTCTATTTCATGAATTTCTAATCGTACTCTTGTCATAGTTTTAGGGTATTAAATTATATCTATGTATTCTTCAACTATTGCCATTGTTATAGGTTGTAAAACCATAGAACAGCACCTTAGGTTGTTTTACTAAATACGCGAAGTGACTCCTAGAATTTATTTTTAGATACGACTTTAGGGGTCAGTTCTTTATAGTAGTCTAAATATAGTAAAAATGAGTATAAAATATTGTAACTACAGAAATATTTTATACCAATAGATAAAGTTACTTGGTGTAACGGTTTAAAGTATGGTGCTTGGGGTATTGGTAGAAAACTAACATAAAAAACACACAGATTATTTTTATGCTTTTTATAAAAAGTAACAGGTGTATTTTTTCTTAATGAGAAAACAGCGATGTTTATTTAACGGTAACGAGTTTGTGTTTGAAAAAAGTAGTAGGTAGCTATATTCTATAGTTTATTTAAAAATTAAAATAGCAGAAAAGAACTACCGTTTTGGGCTAGCTCTTAATTGCTATTTTTATATACTTTGTTGTACAAAGTTATTTTATTATCAGTTTTTTAATTGTAGAAATATTTTTTGAAGTATTTTTTATTTTCAAAATATAAGTTCCAGTATTTAATTCTGGAAGATATATTGTTGTTGAATTATTTATAGTTGAATTTCTAGTATTGTATATATTTTGTCCAATTATATTATAAATAGTTATAACATTCTCTCCGTTTATTAAGTTCAATATTGTCAAATTGCTATCTGATGTTGTTGGATTTGGATATACTAATAGATCGTTATTCATGCTTTCAAAATTATAAACGCTTAAAGAAGGGTTTGTTAAAGCTTGAAATGCATTTATCCTTCCGTGACCATAATATTGATCCCAACCGCTTGTATCGTCTGAATTGCCAACTTGATCCTCAGAAGACTGTTCTAAAATTGTTCTTATCTCAGTAATAGTTAAATTAGAATCTACGGATAATAATAAAGAGATTAAACCAGCTACATGAGGTGCTGCTTGAGAAGTGCCTCCCCAATATGAATTGTAATTAGTGTTTGATGAATAACTTAAGCCGTAAATAAAATTTCCTGGCGCAACAAAATCCAATTCAGGACCATAGTTACTGCCACTTGTTGTGCTCCAAAAAAAAGGCACACTTCTAGTATCATCAGAATTTGTAGAACCAATAGCAAATGCATTAGTATATTTAGCTGGATATTGTATCACCGAATTTTGATTTCCAGTTGATACAACTACGGGAACATTATTATTATATGCGTAATTAATGGCATTTTCTAAAAGTGTTGACGATCCGTTTCCACCGACAGACATATTTATAACTGAGGCACCATTATCAACAGCATAATAAATAGCTTCTGCCCACCAACTATAATAACCAATATTGTTGTTATCTAATATTTTACAGATCATAATTTTTGAATTCCAATTAACGCCTGCATATCCTATATTATTATTACCAGATGCAAGAGCAATACCAGTAACATTTGTTCCATGACCGTGGTCATCTGTTGGGTCATTATCGTTATTTACAAAATCCCAACCATTTATATCATCTATATAATTATTAGCATCTGTGTCAGTGTCATTCTGACTTTCATTAGTGTTCTGCCAAATTCTTCCAGAAAATTCAGGATGATCTAATTTTGCTCCAGAATCTAATATAGCTACTATTAAATTAGGGTCTCCTTGTGTTATATCCCAGGCTAAATCTGTGTCGATGTCTGCATCAGTAGTTGAATTCGATAATGAGAATGTCCCGTCATTATAATGTGACCATTGCCGATTAAAATTGTTGTCATTTGGCGTGGTTTGAAAACCATGACCATACCCAACATAGTTTTGCTCAACATATTCGAATACACCTGTTTTTTTATACAACTCGATAAGTTCTTCTATGGGTTTGCTTGAATTGAGTTTAAGAATATAGGTATCTCTTTCTTTCTTGTTTCCTGTTAGTTCTATTGATTCGATTTTGTTCCTTTTATTCAATAAACTAATGTCTGAATTGTCAAATTTCTGAAGTTTTAAAACTTCACTGCTATTGGGTTTTTTAGTTGCTTTAAATTTCACTATCAACTCAGTATTGTTTTGAGAAAATGAAAAATTACTAAGCAAAATGCATGATAAGACTAAAAATAATTTCTTCATATTTTTTTTTATTGTTCACAACTTCTTATGAGCGGAATAAACGTTCTGATTACAGGTGCTTATTTTTGGATCATAGGAACTTTTGTTAGATACGACTTTAGGGAGCAGTTCTTTATAGCAGTCTAAATATAAGTAAAATGATCAGAAAAAAGTGCTACTACACACCTATTTTATAGAAATAGGGTATGATTACCTGGCGCTAACGTGAGTGGGCATGGTTGGATGGAGATTTGGCAGGAAATTAGCGTAAAAAATACACAGGTTATTTTTATATATTGTTGTGTGTAGTTTAGTTATAGCGTATGATGGTTATGGATTTGTAACGTTATATATATGAAACGTAGCGTCTCAAAGGTTCAATGATTTCATATTTATTATTAGCGGTTAGACTTTTTTCTTTTTAAGATATTTTGGTTAAATTTCACGATCAACATTCTACACATAATTGATTTGTTGCTAAATATTTTTTTATTTTATTTCGTTGCTTATCATGTAGCCAAATATGAAATTCTATTAATGAAAACCATTCTTTCGTATTAATATCACCTAACATTAGATGATATTGTTTATTCTCTTTGCTACTTTTTTCTAAAATTTCTTGGAGGTCATTAACTTCTTTGATAAATAATAAAAAATCACGAACTAATTCATCTTTATCTCTTTTGATAGGTGTGAAGTTTTCAACAAGTGGCTTTGGAAACCCCTCCATTTTTATGTGCACATTTTTTCTATACCCAAAGTCAAAAATAGCTATCCCATATTTATTTTTCCTTTTCTTTCTTTCAGCTGATTCTGTAACACTTTTTTTTAAATTTGGAATTTGGTAACTTCTAGATACTCTCATTACATGGTCATATACTTCTGCAAGAGACCACGATTTTTCAGTTGGCTTTATTTGAATTACCTCTTCATCCAATAATCTTAAATCAACTAACCATTCATTTGCTTTCTTATTAAATCTACTAACTATTTTTTTTGTGTCCATTTTCTATTTATTTTAAAAGTACATAATTGTAGTTTAGTTTTCAATTGATTTAAATTCAAGAAACTTCATACTAAATAAACTTAAACAAATGCAAAGAACTGCTGACAATACTATTCCCAATACTAATTTCGACATCAATTCCAACTCAATAGTAAACATTAGTAAACTAGATAAAAATGTTGATGCGCCAACCACCATCCCACCTATTAGTCTATCTTTAGAACTGAATTGATAATTAGTTTGGCAATTCAAGCATTTAAAATCTTTGTATCCTTTCCAAAAGGATGCACATACTAATTTAAATGAGAAAGGTTTTTTGCATTTTTTACATTTCGTCATAATTATTCAGCATTTCTTTAATTACACAAGGTTTATAACGTAACTGCTATTTGTTTATACAGTGTTTGCAAATGTTAATTTTGTTTATTCTTGTTTAAATTTTAAATCTTTTTCTAAAGCTTCTATCATTTTACCTGCTATATCTTTATTAGAAATACTCTCAATACCTTCAAGGCCGGGTGAAGAGTTAACTTCTAAAAGAAGTGGCCCCTTTTGCCCTCTAATTATATCTACTCCTGCTACTTTTAAGCCTAATGTTTTAGTTGCTAACAATGCAACCTTTTTTTCTTCTGTTGTTATTTTTACTGTTGAGCCTGTACCTCCTAAATGGATGTTAGCTCTAAATTCTCCTGGTGCAGCAGTTCTCTTCATACTACTAATTACTTTACCATTTACAACAAAGCACCTGATGTCTTCTCCTTTAGCTTCTTTAATGAACTCTTGGACTAAAATATTAGCTTTTAAACTTTTAAATGCATTGATTAAACTTTCTGCTGCTTTTTTTGTTTCTGCTAATACGACCCCTTTGCCTTGTGTTCCCTCCAACAGTTTTACAATTAAAGGAGCCCCACCTACCATATCTATTAGTTCATCTGTATCAAGCGGAGAATTAGCAAAACCTGTTGTTGGTATAGGTAAGCCTTTATTGATTAATAATTGTAGTGAAAACAACTTATCTCAAGATTGTGTAATTGATGAAGCAGTATTTAAGGTGTAAACACCCATTGCTTCAAAATGACGAGTTAAAGCGCACCCATAGAAAGTCATGCTAGGTTTAATTCTAGGTATTATAGCATCAAAATCACTTAAAACCCTACCTCCTCTATAATGGACCTCTGGTTTTTTACCATCTAATTTAATATAGCAATCTTTTATGTTTAGAAATTCTATATGATGCCCTCGTTGCTGTCCCGCTTCAATTATTCTTCTGTTACTATATAAATTGGGGTTACTTGCAAGAATTCCTATTTTTAACCCCGAAATTTTTACCACTTTTGAATGGTAGTGCTTTTCAAGAAGATCTTGTGTTGGCTCACCTAATAAATATGAAGACTCCGGATCTACAAGCATTTTACCAGACATAGCTTGGCGCCCCAAGAGCATACGGTGGCCCATAGAATCTCTATTTGCTAACGTTAACTCTACTTCCCAAGTATTATCTGCAATGGATAGAACTGTTTTAATTACAAACCTAAGTTCACTATTTCCACTGGAATTTTTAATTTTCCTTTTATCAAAAACAGGTTCTTCGCAATGAACTACTGTTCTGCCATCGTTTTGAATTGGATGAACATCAAAACCAACCCATAAAATACCATCTTTTTTAAAAGAAGAAATATTTATTGCATGTAAGGCAGATGTTTTAGCTCCTGAATCTATTCGGGCTTTTATTGTTGGTATATTAATTTGTGGAAAACTACACCACTCAACACTACCAATAATTATTTTTTCTGAATTCATTTATATTTTTTATTGAAACAAATTGATTTGTTTTTGATTTGTTTTTTACTAATCGCACACAAAAAAAAGTAATTGTAAAGTATTTTATATTAAATATAAAACAACTTTTTGTTATTTTAAAAATTACATGAAAAAACACCTACATTTTTTATACAAGACTGGATTTGTTCTTTAAAGAAAATATAATAAAAATGACTAAATTATTTCATAAGAACAGCGAATCTACTAGCATTAACACCCAAACAATTTAATTTCTGCCACCAATTTCAACAGCTCATTGTCACCCGCTTTAGAGGAAAGAAATAATGCTGGATTTGAAAAACTGTATTTATAGGAAATGTCCAGATAGAGATCAGGGAACCCGTCTTTGTCGATGTCTCCAGCCCAAATAAACTGAATCATGGCATCATCAAAATATTCTTGCTCCAAGAAAATTTGTTCAACACTTGTACTGTTCTTTATACCTGTTATTAACAATTTATAGTCTCTTAGTCGACCGTACTCATCCATCGTTCCTAATGCTTTAATAGTAGTGTCTCCCAACTGCATCGACTCACCAGGTAATAAACTATTTTTTAGTCCTTTGTAAGAGTCAATTTGCATATTTTCAGGGATTTCAATTCCCGCTATGAGCAGCATAGGATCATTAGCAAAGCCTTCACAATAAATCTTTATTCCGCTCATTTCTCCTTCTTTATCAAACATCGGACTGTGTATCGGCTTCATTTTTAGTGTCGTTTTGTAACACGTAACACTATTATCGTTGTCATTACTAAACAATCCTACCCAAGTCATACTTTCTATAGTAGAATCTAAATCCTGGGAAGCGAACGAAGTGGGTAAAATGATAGAAATACTATCTAAAATACTTGAATTTGGGGTTTTAGTAGCAAGCCCATCTTCAATCGTGTTAATTTCTTCAACTAACGTCATTTTTATTACGACATCATACTCTTGTTTAGTTCCCCACCCTAACAAGTCATGTTTTTCAACTTGGTAGAATATATCAAAGTATTTATTTTTGTATTTTGGATTTATCCCTAGCCCAAAGTTAGATGATGCATCGTCAATTAATAACTCGTACGATTCGTCTTTTACGTAAGAAAAGCTATAGTCTTTATCTTTTTCGTCTTTAAAGTTGTAGTAAAATAAATCTCCTTCGTCTGTACTTATAAATTTAGCTCGTATATGCGTGTGTGGGACTTTTAGTTTTTCGATTTGACTAATTTCAACATCACTTACTTTCTCTTCGAGAGTGACTTTTTCTAGCTGTTGAATTCCTTTTTCCGCTGGTAGCTGTTTAATTTTCTCTTCTAGTTGAAGAATTTTTGCATCTTGGTCATTCTTACCTTTGTTGTTTTGACAAGAAATTAAGGTTACTAGCAATACTATAACTGGAATTATTTTTTTCATTTTTTATGTCTTGTTACCCTGTTTGTTTGTCTAAAGTTACGTTTTAGCAAACACAATTATTTGTTTTTAAAATTAAGTCTTGTAGACTTTAGAATTATTCTAAATCTATTCATTTAGCGAGTTTGGTAGTGCGTTGTTATCTGTAATTTTTTTACACCTGTTGTGAACATTATGAAATTTATGATATAGATGTGTACTATCATCTTTATACTCACCTTGTCTTACAATTAGAAATATAAAAATTAAATTATCCTTCAGATCTCCTAAAATTGAGAGGTCACTGACTCGTTAAATAAATAAAATGCAGAACTTGGAGCATAGACATTATTTTGTAGGCTTGATTTAAAGTATACATTATTGTTTGCCGTAAAAATATGACTAAATCCACTATCTAAAATATTATTAATTATTACAAGTTCTTCGTTTGTTTCAAAATCATAGAAGCCATACTCATTATTGCTTAAAAAAGAAACATAAATTAATTTATTGTTGTAAATAAATAAATTCCCAGTGTTAAAGCTAAAGTTTGTTACCAAAGAGAAACTATTTGAACTACTATCAAAGGTGTAGAGTGTATACCCTTGACTGCTACCTACAAAATTTAATATATACGTTTTGTCTTGGAAGTTAAATGTTTTACTTTGATTTAACGCAGTGAGATCGGTTGAGACCGTTTGCCAAGTATTTGATGTTATATCAAATTTATAAAGGTCTCTATAATTTGAATTCGTAGATGGGTTATAGCCTTTACCAATAAACACATTGTTGTTTTCGACGATAACAGTGGGAGTATTTCTTGGTTGATCGTCTGGAATATTTTCAAGATTTTGAAGTGTTAAATTGGTTAGATTTATTTTTTTAAATCCATCTTCACTAGCATCAATAAATATATAAATCTCACCATTGGTATGCATTGTGCTTGTTATACCATAAGCACTAAAGTTGATTGATTCAATTTTACTCCATATTCTACTATTTAAATCAGACTCCCATAAATATATGGTTGGTGGTGAGTTGCTCTCATTATTGTCTGATCCCAAAAAATATAATTTGTTGTTATAGCTATATATTTCTGACATTATTAACGCAGGATCGTTTTTAAAATGCATGATATATGGCGAATCTATATCTATAGTAGCATCATAGCTAGTCTGCATACCAGCGGTCTCATAACTAATTGAATGTATTTTAAAATCTTCATATGGGCCATATGGTATTCTTATTTTTAACGATCCGTCATTGTATATATCATCTATACTTACATCAATTTCATTATTAATTTTAAATGAGCTGTATTCCGAACTTGGGTTAAAATTATCGCCATTAAGAGTCATTATATCTCCAATTGATGCGGTAGAAGTTGATGCTGTAAAAGTGGGTGTTTTTAAAGCCATAAGATTGCTTGAATAGGCTTCTTGCAACTGTGCTTGAATTTTGACGTCTAGTGATTGTGAATCTAAATTATTTGGAATAAAAATTTGAATTGAGTCGTAGGAGATTTGACCTATTGAAACCTCTTGATCATTTATAAATGCCTTGAGGTAATCTGAGTCAATATCAAAATTTTCTCCGTACACCCAGACATATTCTCCAAAACGTACTTCATTTGTTTCTACCCCTGTTATTATTGGGGTTCTTAAACGAAAATCGCCACTGTAGTATACCGAGTCGTTGTTTATATTTAAAAGCTGAATTGGTACATTAAAATCACTTAATTCTCTAGGTACTATAGCCCCAATAGTGTCATTAGATAGTTGATAAGTATAGGTATCAATATTTTCAAAACTAATTTTTAAAGAGTCTGCTACTATATCCGTTCCAAAAATATTTATGGGGTATCTCAAAAGTCCTAAAGTTGGAACTTGAATATCATTTGGAATTACATATGGTTCTTGATTGGTATCATCATTATCAAGAGGAATATCAACTTCTACGGAACAGCTCATAAAAGTTACTACTATAAGAAATATGCTTCGTTTTTTCATCTAATTTAGGGGTTAAGGGTAATATATAAAATCAGTTTTAATGAGGTTATGAGGTTATGAGGTTTAAATGTAATAAGTCGTTCTAATACCGATTAGGTTTTGTTGTATGCTGTTCAATTTTAAATTTCATTAAACCACCTCAAAGATGAAGTGGTTTTTATGGGGATCTAACTCAAGAATCTTACTTTATTTATTGGCTTCAATCCAATTGTTTATTTTATCTTCAAGCAGTGCGAGTGGAATACAACCCGTTTCTAATACTTCGTTATGAAACTTACCGATATTAAATTTATCGCCTAAAGTAGTTTCAGCCTTTGTGCGTAATTCTCTAATTTTAAGTTGTCCAATTTTATACGATAATGCTTGTCCAGGCATAGCCATATAACGTTCAATTTCTGAAATAATTCCTGCTTCACTTTCAGATTCGTTCTCTAACGAATACTGAATCGCTTCTTCACGTGTCCATCCTTTTGAGTGTAAACCAGTATCTACTACCAACCGCACTGCACGATGCATTTCTGCAGCTAAGGTGCCGAAATATTGATAGGGATCTGTATATAAGCCTAACTCTCTTCCTAAAGATTCAGAATATAAAGCCCATCCTTCACCATAGCCGCTATACCACAGTGTTTTTCTAAACATTGGAAGCTCATTACTTTCTTGAGTTAATGAAATTTGGTAGTGATGCCCTGGAATCGCTTCGTGTAAAAACAGCGATTCGTCTTGATGATTGTTATATGTTGTAGCATCAGGAATTGGGGTGTAAAAAATTCCTGGACGTGAACCATCTAATGACCCTTGGTTGTATTCTGCACTGGCAGAAGCTTCTCTAAACTGTTCTGTTCTGCGAACTTCAAAAGCTGTTTTGGGTTTTATGTCAAACAATTTTTCAATTTGCGGTTTCATGCGTTCGTGAATCGCGTTAAAATTGTCAATAACTTCTTGTGCAGTGCTATAAGGCATTAGATCTTTACTGGTTCTTACATGGTCAAAGAATTCTTTAAGCGTACCAGTAAAACCAACTTGTTTTTTTATTTTTTCCATTTCAGAACGAATACGAGCCACTTCACTAAGTCCTAAAGTATGAATTTCATCGGCTGACATATTTGTTGTTGTAAACAACTTGATTGCATAGTTATAGTATGCCTTACCGTTTGGTATGTCATCTATCCCTGAAGTTGCTCTACCTGCTGCCATATAATCTGTACTCATAAACTTGTGCAAGCTATCATAAGCTGGTATAAGTTTCTCATTTAATTTTTTAGAGTAGGCCTTAGTTAATAGCCTCTTATCTTGATCACTAAAACCCTTAGGCATATTTTTTATTGGGCTATAAAACAAATGATCATCTAGATTTTTAATCATACCAGATTCTAATTGTGGCAATACTTTTACTATTAATGATTTTGGTAATACGTGACCAAGCTCAATACCTTCTCGCATTTTTGCTTCAGCACTATACATCCAATCAATGAAGCCATCTAGACGACTTAGCCAATTGTTGTAATCTTCAACCGTATTAAACGGTTGTGCACTTTGACCACTGGCCAATTGGCCTATAAATAAATGAGGAGACCACATTTGATCTACTGGACGTAAATCTTGGTTGTAATTAAATCCTTCTAGATTTATGTCACATTCCCATTGTAAAATAGAGCTTGTCATTCTTTCACTTTCAGACATGTTCTTGTCATCAAATTGCGTTAACATTTTACTGTATTTAGTGTAATATGCTTTTACGCTATTTTGATGCTCATTGGATAATGGATTTGGTAGTATGTCATTATACCTAGCATCACCAGACATTGTAGCATTAATAGGATTGAGCTCTAAGCCTTCTTCATAGTAGTCGTCCAACATCTTGTTAAATGCATTAGTTTGGGCGACATTGATATCTGATTCATTTTTACATGAAATCACCATTAAAGAGATCGATACAAGTAGCAGGAAATTTTTTACCATTATTTAGTGTTTAGTTACGGAAGCTAAATATACAAAAAACAATCAATCTTAAGATTAATTGTTTGGTTGTGTAACTAATTAGTAACCCACGGATATACGAGTACATACATAGTTTTGTTGTGGTTTCGCTAGACTAAAAAAACAACCAACATTAGAAATATTTGAGCTTTCCTGAGCAGGGTTGGTATTTAATAGAAAGGAAAAAACAAATAGCAATAAATTATGCAAAAGAGCGAAAAAGTTAGATTTATTTTAATGTACTCTTTTTATATTATTTGTTTTTTTTTCTTGAAAGATTGTAAGGGTATGTTCTTAATAACTTACTAAACATAATAAAATGAGTAAAAAATAGTACCACTAAAGATGTATTATATAAGGATAGGTGAAATATCTTACTGTAAAGTTTGGTTTTAGGATAATAACTGGCTTGTGTATGAAACATAGCATGTAAAAAGTGGCAACAGTAGTTATGGAATTATATTTAAGGTTTAATCCAGATAGTAGTATTCATAAAACCATTTGTAGTGTTAGCATTTGGCCAATTCTCTAGTTCAACAAATAAGTGCTTATACCGAGTTCTTTCAGAATTATCAAGAACAAATATACCTCCAGATTTAAGTTTTTTTATTGCATTTAAACCGCATCTTACTCTTGCTCTTCCATCAATTAATACAAAATCAAAATAGTCATCTGGATACTCATTAACTTTGTTGTAGTAATTTAAATAATTCTTCTTAGATTCATATTCATCAAATTCATTTAAAAAAATATCCTTATCCTCTGCATTCAAAGAGAAATTTTCTTTTGGTATTAAGAAATAGTCAACATTTTTAACGTTGTTTTCTGTTAGTTCTTTGTTCACTGAAGTAAACCACTCTTCATGATGCTCTATACTAACCAAATGCTTAATCTTTTTAGAAAAATAAAATGTACTACGTCCACTTCCATATTCTAATCCGACCATTTTATTGTTCAAATTTCTATCAAAAAACAAAATAGATGCAGGGCTTGTCCATGGTCTTTTTGGGTATAAAATATTGAAAAACTTATAATGGACCTTAACAAAAATAAGACTTACTCTGTGAAGCATACTTACATTAGTAGATATTTCTAATAAAGGAAAGTACTTTTGAATTAAAAGTTTATTTGATGCTATTTTATTTAATTCACATATCAATTTATTTTTCATACTATTTCTTTTTATTCTTTAATTTTTAGTTCTAATAATTAAATAAAGGGAGTCATAGTTTTTTTTAGATATGAATTTAGAATTTTTTTATAGATGGCTAAATATAAGAAAAATGTTTAAGAAACTGCTAATACTCAGGTTTTTAAAAAAAACAGGTTTTAGCTGGTGTTGTTTTTGCGTTCGAAAAATAATAAATTACAATATCACCTGCTGGGTATTATAAGAGAGAGAATTTAAAAGCCCCTCCCCAAAGGTATTTTTCGCTAAATTATAATGGAGTTTAGCAAAGCTAATTTTAGCACATATTTAGGTTTAAGATCGTTTTAGATGTGCTAGCTTTGTAGTGTGGAAACAGCCATTGTTATATTAAATTGGAACGGTAAAAAATTGCTAGAGCAATTTTTACCATCTATTGTTAATTTTAGTTCAGAATTAGCAGAAATCTATGTTGCAGATAATGCAAGTACTGACAGTTCTATAGGCTACATAAAAGAATACTTTCCTGAAGTACATATTGTTAAAAATACTACAAATGGTGGCTATGCGAAAGGCTATAATGATGCTTTGAAAAATATTGATGCTGACATCTATTGTTTGATAAACTCTGATATAGAAGTAACCGAAAATTGGATCCCTCCTATTCTAGATGTTTTTAACAAAGAGAAAAACACCGCTATTATTCAACCAAAAATACTAGACTTTAAAGCGAGAGATACATTTGAATATGCAGGTGCTGGTGGTGGTTTTATAGATTTATATGGCTACCCATATTGTAGAGGTCGTATTTTTAATCATTTAGAACAAGACAATAAACAGTTTGATGATGTTGCTGAAATTTTTTGGGCATCTGGGGCTTGTTTCTTTATAAGATCTAAGGTATATCATGAATTACAGGGGTTTGATGAAGATTATTTTGCTCATCAAGAAGAAGTAGATTTGTGTTGGAGAGCTCAAAATGAAGGTTTTGATGTAAAATATGTTGGTGGAGCTACTGTGTATCATGTGGGTGGAGCTACGCTTCAGGAAACCAATCCTCAAAAAACATTTTTAAACTTTAGAAACAGTTTGCTAAACATCATTAAAAATGTACCTAAACAGTGGTTTTTGTTTGTTGTTTTTTTACGTTTAATTTTGGATGGCGTGGCAGGGATTAAATTTCTGTTAGAACTAAGACCTATTCATACCTGGGCCATAATAAAAGCGCATGTAAGTGTGTATGTAAATTTTTATAAATTTCTGAAAAAGAGAAAAAAATTACAAAAAAAATATGAGTACAATCTTCATACGAGTATTGTTTGGCAATATTTTGTGTTGAGAAGAAAGAAATTTCAAAATCTTCGTTAAAAATTACAAAATATCTAAGCTTCCCTTCCCTTCTCTTATTACTGTTGGTTCTGATTCTGTGAGGTCTATAATTGTTGATGCATAATTGTCTCCAAAGCCTCCATCAATGACACCATCTACTAGATGATGCCATTTTTCAAAAATTAGCTCAGGATCTGTAGTGTATTCTATTACATCATCTTCATCATAGATAGAGGTAGAAATAATTGGGTTTCCCAATGCTTCAACAATAGCTCTAGCAATGGAATTGTCTGGAACACGAATTCCTACTGTTTTTTTCTTTTTAAAAAATTTTGGCAATGATTTACTACCGGGTAATATAAACGTATAAGGGCCAGGCAATGCTCTTTTAAGTAACTTAAAGGTTGATGTATCTATTTGTTTGACATAGTCAGATAGATGACTTAAATCATTGCAAATAAATGAAAAATTAGCTTTGTCAATCTTAACTCCTTTTATTCTAGCTATTTTTTCTACTGCTTTGGTATTGGTAATATCACAACCCAAACCATAAACAGTATCTGTGGGATAAATAATGAGTCCACCTTTTTTCAGAACATCAACTACTTTTTTGATTTCTAAAGAACTAGGGTTGTCTTTGTAAATTTTAATGAAAAAAGCCATAAGATTACAACTCTAAAAATTTATTAGTAAGCGTCAAATTGAATAGCAAATTAAATTTTTATTTTAACGAGTTTTAATTTTTATCAACCAACCTAAATCCTTCACCATGAATGTTTAAAATTTCTACACTATCATCTTTCTTCAAATATTTACGAAGTTTAGCAATATAAACATCCATACTTCTTGAGGTAAAATAATTGTCGTCTCTCCAAATTTTTGTCAGTGCTAATTCTCTAGGCATTAAATCATTTTTATGCAATGCAAGCATTCGAAGAAGTTTGCTTTCTTTGGGTGATAATTTTTGTGGTTCATTTTCTCCTACCGACAAATGACGTAATTTAGAATTGAAAAAGAATCCTCCAATAATAAACTCAAACTGCTCATTTTCTGCCGCTGAATCTGATTCTTTTCTCTGTAAGATTGCTTTAATCTTAAAAAGTAACACTTCAGAATCAAAAGGCTTATTTAAGTAATCATCAGCTCCTACTTGGTACCCTCTTAAAACATCTTCTTTTAATGTCTTTGCCGTTAAAAAGATAATTGGAATTTCTTTATTGTTAGAACGAATATCTTGTGCCAATGAAAAACCATCTTTACGGGGCATCATAACATCTAAAATACAGAGATCAAAATCATTGTTTTTAAACATAATTAACCCTTCTATACCGTCTTTCGCGTGTGTTACATTATAATCGTTTAATGCTAAATAATCTTTTAAGACTGTTCCAAAATTTGGATCATCTTCTACTAATAAAATTTTTTTACTTCCCATGTTCCTATTATTTTATATTAATGGTAATTTAACTGTGAATGTACTTCCTTTTCCTTTTTCACTATCAACAAAAACTGTTCCGTGATGTGTATCTATAATTTCTTTTACATATGCCAATCCTAATCCATGTCCTTTAATATCATGAATATTTCCTTTCTGTTCTCTGTAGAATTTGTCAAAAATATATTTTTGAGCATTTTTACTCATTCCAATGCCCTCATCTTGAATTTTTATAATTAAATTTTTATTTGTACTCTCTGTATACACATCTATTTTTGGTTTGTGTTCAGAATATTTTAATGCATTTTCCAAAATGTTAACCAGTACATTGGTCATATGGAATTGATTCACCAAAATTTCAGACTGAATTGCTTCAAAACGAGTTGTAATTGTACCTTCTTTATCAATTGCTAGTAGACTTACATGAGATATTGCATCATCAATAACATCATGCATGTCTGACGCTTCCGTATTAATTTCAATCTGGTTTTTTTCTAATCTAGAAATTCGTAAAACATTTTCTACCTGACCATGCATTCTTTTATTTTCCTCTCGAATCATTTTTATATAACGAAGTACCTTTTCTTTATCGTTAATAATTTTAGGGTTTTTTATAGAATCTAAGGCTAGATTAATTGTTGCAATAGGAGTCTTAAACTCATGCGTCATATTATTGATGAAATCAGTTTTAATTTCTGATATTTTTTTCTGTTTTACTAATTGATATAAAGAACTAGAAAAAGCAACCACTATAATAAAAATAAAGAATAGTGATAATAAAAGTATAGAGGAAATGTCAGATAAGATATGTTTGTTTTTTTCTGGAAAATCTATGTATAAGGTATAATCACTGATACCTTCATTATTTATAAATAAGGGATAACTCAAGCTTTTATCTGGGTTTATTGTATAGTATCCTGATTTAAGATTGGTGGCTAAATCATTATTATATACACCATATTTATACTCAATATTAATGTTGTTTCTTATTAATTCTTCTTTGAGAATAGCGTTTAATTCCCTGTTGTTAATTCTTTCTTCTATTGGAAAGGTTTTCTTGTAATCTTTAAAAATATCTGATAGTAATTTTCTATCTAATTCTTCAATTCTATCGATAGTTGATATTTTTTTTTCGTCAAAAACTGTTTTGAAATCGTTATCACCGACAATGAAAGTGCCTTTAAAATAATCTCTTTTTTTTGTAAATTGTTTAACAACAATAGAATCATTGTCGTAAAATCCTTTTTTATCTAAAATATCTAGAACTGGTATTTTAAAATCTTCTTCTATGATAGTGGTTCCAAAAGAAAAACGACTTTTTGTTGTTGTATCTATTTGTTGGATTAAAAAATTTTTAATTTGTGCTTTGTTTAAAAATCTTTTAGTTTTTATAAAGCTTTCAATTTTATTATAATAAAGATCTTGTTCTTTGACCTCCAACCGTTCTGAAACTCTTGCTAGTGCTTTTTTTACATCACTTTTAAATTGAATTTCTTTACTTTCTATAGCATTATTAATCCAATATAGTTGAACTGAAACTATTCCAATTAGTGAAATACTCATTAATACTACAATAAGAACAAAGATTTTCTTTCCCATTGCTCAAAAATAAACTTATATTGTTTGTAATTTTTTTATTTTAACTTAGATTAACACTAGAACATGATTTTTAAGTAAAAATTAACATAAATTGGGAATTATCCTAAATTAATACTGACTTTTTTGTTAAAATTTTATAGATATTTTTAATTTTTAACAATGTTTCTTCTTTTTCTGTATTATTAATGACGTAATTAGACAGTAGATTTATCTTCGTTTCTAGCCATTGGTTTTTAATTATATTTTTAACATGTTGTTCAGTTACAGAATCCCTATCCATGACCCTTTTAATTCTTATGTCTAGCGGGGCATTTATAGAGATAACTACAGTGCATATTAAATCGCCATTAGTTTCAAAAAGTATGGCATTCTCATAAATAATTAATGTATTTTCTTGTTGGTTCTTAATGAAGTTTCTGAAGTGGTTTTTCACAAAAGGATGTACTATGCTATTTAAGGTTTTTAATAGTTTAGGGTTTTTAAAAACTAATGTAGAGAGATGTTTTCTATCTAATTTATTGTCTTGATAACTCTCTTGACCAAATACATCAATAATATTATTTTTTATGACCAATGAGGTATTCATTAGTAATTTAGCCTCTTTGTCTGCATGATAGTATGCAGTATTATCTAGAGCACAAAAAGCTTTGGCTACCAAAGACTTTCCTGAACCAATACCGCCTGTTATTCCAACAATCATATTATTTATTTGTTATAAAATCAATTTTTTGAGGAGCTATTCTTGCATTTTTTATCATATAAGAACTTTCTACAAGTTTTGGAATTAAGTAAGGTAAATTATTTTCTTGAGACATCTTATAATCACATTCTATTAAAAAAGATGAACTATCTATTTTATTAAAGTTAGAAAGAGCAATTCTGTAGGTAATTTTTACAAGTTTGGGGAACGTATTAATATTTTTTCCTTCTGGCAGGTTTGTTATCTTAAAAGGAACTTCAATAAAACCTTCTGTAAACTTCTCTATGGATAAAGAAACTTCGACTTTATCTTGCGCTATTTTAATGTTAGATCCAGCTATAAACTCAGTTATATCTAGGAATTCTTTTAATGAAGTATTCAGTTCCTTCTTTTGAAAAAGTTCTGTAGAAACAAATTGGATGGTATCTAATACAGATTCTGGTCCGGTAACAATAATTGAATCAGGAGTAATTGTAATCGCTTTATTTAATTCATATCCTGAAGTATATGTAAAATCTGATAAAAGTTTAACAGGTACTTTTTTAACTTTTAAAAGACCTAAATTAAATAGAATTGAATCTGTTACAAAGTACTCCAACTCGACACCAGCTTTCATTTGTTTCTGAATTGCTAGCTTCTGTTTGGTCAATAATAAATAATAATAGTCTGTTAAAGATTTAGCCAATATATTTGAAGCATCAATTTCTATTTTTTTTGGAAAAATTTTAGCCGAAATTAATTTAAATCCTGTTGTTTTTATATGAACTTTAATAACTTCTGTAGGTTTTTGTTGTAACAGCTTATCACTTGGAAGATTTTTATATGATACTGGATACTCAATGGTATTATCATATTCTTTAGAAAGTTTGGTCATAAACCAAAAGACAACAGAAACAAGGAAAAATAAAATAAACTTGTGGTACATTTTAGTATTCCCGTTATTTTTATTGCTCATATTTGGAGTATTTACTTGCAAGCTACTTAAACTAACATCAAAGTCAAAATTAACTGCAAAAAAAAGTGAGCTTAGATAGCTCACTTTTTTATGATTATAGTGTTGTAATTACTTTTTTGCTGGTGCAGTAGTATATTTCTTACTCAATTCTACTGAGATAGCAGCCTGCTCAAACTTTATTTTTCCAGCACCGGTTTCTATTGTAACTGTTGCTTCTTTATCGTTTATATCAATTAACTTTCCGTGTATACCACTGGAAGTAACAACTTTTGATCCTTTTTTTAGTTCTGTTATGAACTTCTTCTCTTTTTTTCGTTTTCTGTTTTGAGGTAGAATCATAAAAAGATAAAAAACAACCAAAAGAGCTAACATTGGAAGCATCATGCCTCCAAATCCCTCGGATGGAGATGCTTGTAAAAACAAAGTATTTAAAATCATTAATTTTTCTTGAGTGGTTTGATTCTTTTTGAAATTTCTTCGTCAGTAAGAACTTTAGCATTTACTGAACCTTTTAACTTTAACACTTCTCTACCACGTGCAGTATTGGTAGTTAATGTTAATGTTTTCATTTGTCTATTTGGTTTACCAGCTGTGTTAAAATTAGCTATTATTTCAGCTGAATCTCCAGGCTTTATAGCTTCTCTTGGCCATGACGGAACAGTACAACCACAAGATGGCTGAACATTTGTAATTATTAGATCTGTTTCACCAGGGTTGCTTACAACATAAATAGCTTTAACTATTTCTCCTTCTTCAACAGTTCCAAAATCATACTCTGTTATGTCAAATGCAATTTGAGCAGAACCTTTATTAATTTCTGTATCTCTTTCTTTAGCAGTATCTAAATTTTCTTTTTTAACCTTTGCAGAAGGATTGCCTTCGTTACAAGATATAAATAACATAATTGATAGTGCTAGTAATGATGATGTTACTAATTTTTTCATGATTATAAAAGTTTTTGTAAAAATAATAAATTATAATAATCCTCGACCAACTTTAACAAATTTTTTATCTTTAGCAAATTCTCTAGAAAGTTTGTCTAAAACTCCATTTACAAAGTAACTACTTTTTTCTGAAGAATAATCTTTTGCAATCTCTATATATTCATTTATGGTAACTTTTGTAGGTATAAATGGAAAGTGCAAAAACTCACATGCTCCCATTTTTATTAAAATCATATCCATATCTGCAATTCTATCTGATTCCCAATTAGGTGTATGTATTTTGATATCATTTTCAAAAGTGTGATGATTTAGTATTACTTTCTTAAATAATTTAGAAACAAAATCTTGATCATCTTGATTCTTGTAGAGACTACCTAAGGTGAAAGTGCTTTTTTCTTTTTGCTTGTTAAGCGATCTAGCGACCCAGGTATTTACAAAAGGAATGTCATCTACCCAAGTTATATTTTCATCTTCAAAGTACTCTGCGAGCTTTGTGTTTGGTGCAACGATCTCTCTGAAAAAATCTATCAAAAAACCTTTATCTATCTTATAGCTATCTTCAGTAGTGTTTAAATAGGTAGAAAACAAATCACTATTTTGTAATTTATCCCAAATAATTTTAACATATTCATCGTCTTTAGACCAGTTGTTTAGATTTTGGCCTTCGATATGTAGAGATATAGAGGCACTTTCTGCTAATTTTTTTATTAATTTATTATCTACAAATTTTCTGTTTGGTGATAAATCTTCTTTTGTTGCTAAATATTTTTTCTTTGAAATTTCTTGCTTTTGTACAGCTAATTTTTGTACTTCAACTAAAAGCTGAAGAAGTAATACATATAAATCAAACATTTTTTTAATGCTATATTTTATGAATTTTTCTTCTTTCACAATGTTATCGTCGTTAGATTTTATCATTGCATAAACTGATTGCATTACTTTAACTCGAATATGTCTTCTATTAATCATTTAAAGAACTTGTTTTTTTAATAAAAAAGAGCGATTGAAAAAATCAAACGCTCTGCAAAAATATAATTATTTCTTTTGGTGTATTAAGAGTTTCTCTCTTTTTTACGATTATCTAATTTATTTTGAGCAATATTGAATGCAGCACTGTGCGTAGTGATGTTTTCTTTTTCTGAAAGTTTAAAAATTTCTAGGGTTGTGTTGTATATATTTTCAGTTTTTCTCATACTTTCCTCTTTAGTATATCCTTCTATTTCTCCATATACGTTTATAATACCTCCAGCATTAATTAAAAAGTCAGGAGCATATGCAATTCCTTTTTCTTTAAGAATTTTGCCGTGCTTTACTTCATCTGCCAATTGATTATTAGCTGCACCTGCAATAACTTTTGCTTTTAATTGGTGAATTGTTTGATCGTTAATTGTAGCGCCTAATGCACAAGGAGCATAAATATCTGGGTCTAAATCATAAATATCATTTCCTAAGATAACATTGGTATTGTATTTTTTAGATAACTCCTCTAAACGCGCTTCATTAATATCATTAATAATTACTTGAGCTCCTTCTTCTGTTATATATTTAACTAAAGTTTCTCCAACATGTCCAACTCCTTGAACTAGTATTTTTTTACCTTCTAAGCTCTCAGTCCCAAATTTATAATTAGCGGCTGCTTTCATCCCCATATAAACACCATAGGCTGTTACTGGTGACGGATTTCCTGAGCCTCCTTTAGATTCTGATATTCCAGTAACATGGGGAGTTACCTCTCTTATAATATCCATATCTCTAGTTTCCATTCCAACATCTTCGGCTGTAATATATTTTCCACTCAAGGAGTTTACAAACTCCCCAAACCTCCTCATTAAATCATCATTCTTTTGAGTTTTTGCATTACCAATAATCACGGCTTTACCTCCACCTAGGTTTAATCCTGTGATTGCTGATTTATATGTCATACCTCTAGACAAACGCAAAACATCATTTAAAGCATGCCATTCACTTTGGTAAGTCCACATTCTAGTTCCTCCTAAAGCAGGCCCTAAAACTGTATTGTGTATGCCAATTATTGCTTTTAAACCTGTATCTTTGTCGTTGCAAAAAACAATTTGTTCGTGATCATCAAAAGATAGTTGTCCAAAGACAGGATCTTTCTTTAAAAAGTCAGTTTCAATGATTTTCGATGTCATAAGTATCTGTTAAGTTAATTTAAAGGGTCTTATATAATCCGTAAAAAAGAAAGAACAAAAATACGATATCTTCAAATAACAACAAATTAATTGCCCTTTAATTATATATATTTTAATTTAAAAAATTCTATTAGAAATATTAATGAAATCTTTAAGGTATTTAGATAAGTATTTTGTGAAGTACAAATGGAGACTTTTAATAGGTGTTTTCATTACCATACTTTCTAAAATTTTAGCGTTGCAAATACCAAGAATTATTGGTGGATCGCTAAATGAAATAGAAGAGTATCTCAAAGAACAAAAAACAGGAGGGAATCCAGAAATTTCTATTGTACAAGATCAACTAGTTTGGAATATCTTAATTATTATTGGTGTAGCCGTATTAGCCGGTTTCTTAACATTTGTAATGCGACAAATGATTATTGTTACCTCCAGGTTGATTGAATTTGATTTAAAAAATGAAATTTACGAGCAGTATCAAAAACTCTCCATAAACTTTTATAAGAAAAACAGGACAGGTGATTTAATGAATCGAATTAGTGAAGATGTCTCTAAAGTTAGAATGTACTTTGGCCCTGCTGTGATGTATTCTATGAATATGATTGTTTTATTTATTGTGGGTTTTGCACAAATGGCAAAAACGGATATGACACTAACAATGTATACTTTGATTCCATTTCCAATCTTATCTATTTCCATTTTTTATATAAGCAAAGTAATTAATCAAAGAAGTACGATAGTCCAGGAATATTTATCAAAATTAACTACGTATAATCAAGAGTTTTTCTCTGGTATAAATGTTGTAAAATCATACGGTATAGAATCAATGGTTATTTCTGGGTTTGATGAAATTGCTAATAAAAGTAAAGATAAAAATATTAGATTGTATAAAGTTCAAGCGCTGTTCTTTCCGCTTATGATTTTATTAATAGGAATTAGTAATCTAACTGTAATTTATGTTGGTGGAAAGCAGTTTATAAATGGTGAAATACCAATAGGTGTAATTGCCGAATTTATACTATATGTAAATATGCTAACATGGCCAGTTGCTGTAGTTGGATGGGTAACCTCTATGGTTCAACAAGCTGATGCTTCTCAAGAAAGGATTAATGAATTTCTTAATGAGATTCCAGAAATACAAAATAAGAACACAGAACCATTTAGTATTGAAGGCAATATTGAATTTAAAAATGTTTCTCTTACCTATGATGACACCAATATAAAAGCCTTAAAAAATATAAGCTTTTCAATAAAAAAAGGAGAAACACTAGCTATTCTTGGAAAAACTGGTTCTGGAAAATCTAGCATAGTCAATTTAATTTCTAGACTGTATGATGTTGAAAATGGAATAATTTCAATTGACACTATTCCTATAAAAGAGATCAATTTAATTGATCTGAGAAAAGGAATTGGTTTTGTTCCTCAGGATCCTTTTTTATTTTCAGACTCAATTTTTAATAATATTAAATTTGGGTATGAAAAGGCATCAAAAGAAGAAATAATAACCGCTGCTAAAAATGCAGTTGTACATCAGAACATTGTAGATTTTAAAAATGGATACCAGACATTATTGGGAGAGCGAGGCGTCACCTTATCTGGAGGACAAAAACAACGAGTTTCTATAGCCAGAGCTATTGTAAAAAACCCTCAGATTTTAATTTTTGACGATTGCTTGTCTGCTGTAGACACAGAAACAGAAGAAAGGATTTTAGAAAATTTAGAAAAAGTGTCTAAAGACAAGACAACATTTATTATAAGCCATAGAGTATCTTCAGCAAAAAATGCTGATAAAATTATTATTCTTGATGAAGGTGAAATTATTCAGCAAGGCACTCATTATCAACTACTAAACAAAAAAGGATATTATAAAGAATTATACAATCAGCAACTTTTTGAAAAAGAAAACTAGTCTGATATTTTGCCAAGTAAAATAATTTGTTAGTTTTGTTACTTTATAATAACAAAAAATACATTTTTTTAAGGTTATGGGCGAAAGAATTGAGCAAGAAGAGATATTTTCACAGGTGTTAAGAGCCGGAAGAAGAACATACTTTTTTGATGTTAGAGCAACCAAAGCAGAGGATTATTATCTAACTGTTACAGAAAGTAAAAAGTTTACACATGATGATGGATCTTTTCATTATCAAAAACACAAAATATACCTTTACAAAGAAGATTTTAGTGATTTTAAAGAAATGTTATCGAAAGCAACTGACTATATTTTAAATGAAAAAGGGTCTGAAGTAATTAGCGAACGTCATCAAAAAGATTACAAAAGGGAAGAGAAAGAAACTGAAGAAACTGAAGAAAAATCAACTGAAAGTTTTACAGACGTAAATTTTGAAGATATTTAACAAACGATATTCAACGTTAATTTGTACGAAAAACCATCAATTTATTTTGATGGTTTTTTTACAAGATACTTTTTATAGTAAAAGTTTTATTACTTGTCTCTGACCATTCATTTTCAGGAATACTCTCTAGTGTAATACCACCTCCAACATAAATAATTGCAGTAGTGCCCACAATTTCTACACAGCGTAAATTAACATACAACGCTGTTTCTAAATCAACATTAATTTCTCCTAAAAAACCTGTATAATACGTTCTGTCATAATTTTCATTTGCTAAAATAAAAGATTTTGAAGATTCTTTAGGGAGACCACAAACTGCAGGAGTTGGATGTAAAGTATCAAGTAATTTTTTTAATTCAAAATCACCGATAACTCCTATAATATCTGCTTTAAGGTGAAGCAAGTTTCCAGCCTTAACAGTATACGTATCCGAAACAGTAAAGTTTTTTAAAATAATTCCATTTTGCTGATCCTTAATTTTCGAAACTATATAATCTACTACGTATTGATGTTCTTTTTTCTCTTTGTTACCCCAAACTGGATTTAAATTATCCTTATAAGTCTGTGTACTCGCTAAAGCCGTAGTATGAAATTTTCCATTTTGTAATGTCACTAGTTTTTCTGGTGTTGCTCCCATCCATAAGCCAACTTTTGGATGAAACCAAACATACACAAATGCATTTTGATATTTCTGAAGAAGCCTCTCAAAAACCTCTAATACATCAATGGCTGTTGTATGAACAATCTCTTTTCTGGAGAGAACAACCTTAGTAAAATTCTTGTTTTGAATGGCATCTATACCAGAGCGTACAAGTTTTAAGTGTTTTTCTTTATCTGATGACAGATTCTCATATTTTTTTTTTGAAACAATAGTAGCTTTATTTTCATAAAGTCCTTCAACTATTTCAAAGGTTTTATTTAAAAATATAATAGCAGGATTTTCATTATTAAACGGTGCAAATACAAATCCTTCTTCTTTGAATGAATTTGAATATCGAACATTAGAATCTTTACCAAAATACCCTTTTAACAGCGTCGTATTTGGCTTATTAAAACAAACAAATGGCAGGTTTTGTTTGTGAGAAGCTACAATTTTACCAAGAATTAAACTCAATCTAAATATTTTAAAAGTTCTAATTTAATTTGTTTGAAGTGAGACCAAATCAATTCATGTCCAGCATTGTCTAAAGCTACCAATTCTAATTGACTAGGAGGGAAAATAGTATTTAAATATTCCGAATTAGAAAAAGGAACTATCCAATCTGAATTTCCATGGATACTAACAATTTTATTGGAATTTAAATGCCACTTATTTTCAAATTTTTCTAACTCTCGTTTATGAGATAGTTTTTCTCTAGAGGCCTGTTTCCAAACAGGAGGAACAAGCCAACGAGTAAGTTTCCATTTATTTAAGTTAAGCAACCAAGGCATTGGCTCTACTTTACTATATACGGCAGGTGCTAATAAGATTACTTTTTTATATTTTTTATACGATGCTAAAGCTATTGGGCCTCCATAAGAATACCCAACAAGAATTGTTTTTTCAAGAGCTAACCCTTTAACAACCTCTTCTAACATATCTCTTTCAAAAGCGATAGATTCTTGCACATTGTTTTTATCTTTATGATTGTACCCAATTCTGTCATAAACAATCATATTTGCTTTTTTTAGCAACAAGCTATCTGTCATATACTCTGAAAAATCCAATACTGATCCTATGGCTCCATGAACAAAAACAATGGTGGGAAGTGTTGAATCACTATAAATACTTACTTTTCTGAAATCAAAATTATTAAAATTAAGCTTCGATATCTCTGGAACTATTCCTTGCCCATAAAACTTCTGCAATACTTTCTCGTCTGATTTTGGAGAGGTCGCCCAATAAAAAAAGGAATAAGAACCAATAAAAAAAACTGCACCTATAAATCCTAAAAGCTTTAGAATTTTTCTAAAAGTATTCATCTTATTTTTTGTCTAAAATGATATTTGTCATTTTACAAATAGAAATTAACTGATTGTCTTCATCAACAATTTTAACCTCCCATAAATGTGTCGTTCTTCCTTTGTGAATATTTCTAGCTGTTGCAAAAACTTCACCTTCTTTTTTGCTTTTAATATGGTTTATGGTGAGTTCAATTCCATTAATTATTTGTTTTTCGCGATTTATAAAAAAATGAGATGCTGCACTTCCAACAGATTCTGCAAGGGCAGCAGTCGCTCCACCGTGTAATTGACCATAAGGTTGATGAACTAAAGCTGTAACTGGCATTTTTGCAGTCAAATAATCCTCTCCTATATCAACATACTTAATATCAAGAGTTTCCATTAATGTATTTTTAGAACTAAGGTTAAAACCTTTTAAAATCTCACTTTTATCCATTCTATTTCATTTGATGTACAAAAATACACATAAAATATTGTAATTTTGTTTTCATAAACTTCCAATAAAAGATGTATAAAATTAGAGTTATTTTAGATACAGAAGAAGATGTTATTAGAACTATTTTAGTTGATAACTCTATCAATCTTGAAACCTTACATTTAACAATTGCAAAAACTTTCGATTTCGATGGTTTGCAAATGGCTTCTTTTTATAGAACAGACCATGAATGGCAACAAGGAGAAGAAATCCCTCTTTTTAATATGTCAGAAGCTGGCGAAGGAATTTCTATGCAACAATGTTTCATCAGAAAAACCATTCCTGAAGTAGGTGATAAATTAATTTATGTCTATGACTTTTTAAGTATGTGGACTTTTTATGTTGAAGCCATAGAAGTAAGTAAAGAAACGCAAGACGATCTGCCTAAAACAATTTTATCTGTTGGTACGATCCCTAAAGAAGCTCCAGAAAAAGAGTTTATTGCAGAGAAGTCTGATCAAGATTTTGATGATGAGTATGACGACGAATTTAAAGGTGAATTTGAAAGCCTTGACGATATAGACTTTGATACTTATTAGTTTTTAAAATCTCCATCAAAAAAATATGGAATTATTTCTTGCTCTATCCTAAGAAAGTAGGTCTCCAAAACTTAGACTCTATCTCAAAATTATAACGAACAATAATTTATAACTACTGGTAATTGTTTTTCTACTAAGCTTCAAATTTTTTCATATCCTTTGTTGTAACAAAATAGTATCTTACTCGTCGTATAAACAATTGATAAATCTAATTCTTGGAAACAATTTTAACCCTTAAAAATCTCGACAAGAAATTTGGTCGAGTTCACGCTGTAAATAATCTTTCTTTTGATATTAAAAAAGGAAACGTGTATGGTATACTAGGACCAAATGGTAGTGGTAAATCTACTACCTTAGGAATTATTTTAAATGTTGTTAATAAAACTTCTGGAGAGTTTACATGGTTTGATGGTAACCTATCTACCCATCAGGCGCTTAAAAAAGTTGGAGCTATTATTGAACGACCCAATTTTTACCCATATATGACAGCATCTCAAAATCTATCTTTGATTTGCAAGATTAAAGGTGTTTCTTCTGAAAAAATTGAAGAAAAGCTAAAGATTGTTAATCTTTACCAAAGAAGAAATAGTAAATTTAGTGCCTTTTCTTTAGGTATGAAACAAAGAATGGCAATAGCCTCTGCCTTGTTAAATGACCCTGAGATATTAATCTTAGATGAACCAACAAACGGCCTTGATCCTCAGGGGATCCATGAGATAAGACAAATCATACAACAGGTTGCAAAAAACGGAACTACCATCTTATTGGCTTCTCATCTTTTAGATGAAGTAGAAAAAGTCTGTAGTCATGTAGTGGTTATTAGAGAAGGAATAAAATTATATAGTGGTAGGGTTGATGAAATGACTGCTTCAAAAGGGCTGTTTGAACTAAAAACAACTACTGAAAAAACAAAATTACTCACACTCCTAGAACAACATCAACGTATCGGTTCTGTGAAAGAAGAGGGTGAATTTATCATAGCATATTTAGCAGAAGAGATGGAATCAACTGAAATTAATGCATTTTTATTTAAAAATGGAATTACAGTCTCTCATTTGGTAAAACGTAAACCAAGTTTAGAGCAACAATTCCTAGACCTAACTAACAATAAATAATCTTAAAAATTTAGTTATGTTAAGACTACTAACCATAGAGTTTCACAAATTAAAACACAACAAAGCTAGTAAGATACTTACTCTTATCTATTTTGGGTTACTTACCTCCATAGCACTTATTGCAGCCATCAAATTTGATATTGGCTTTATTCAATTTCATCTAGCCGATATGGGGATTTTTAATTTTCCGTATATCTGGCATTTCAACACTTATATCGCCTCGATTTTTAAGTTTTTTTTACTGTTAGTCATCGTATCTATGATTGCAAATGAATACAGTTACAAAACCTTAAAACAGAACCTTATAGACGGATTAAGTAAAAAAGAGTTTATTTTATCTAAGTTTTACACAGTTGTTGTTTTTGCTGGCTTTTCAACACTTTTTGTTTTTATTGTTTCATTGGTCTTAGGTTTTATTTATTCTGATTATAATGAATTTAGTATTATCACTACAGACCTTCAATATCTACTTGGTTTTTTCATAAAATTAGTAGGCTTCTTTTCTTTTGGTTTGTTCTTTGGCATTCTAGTTAAAAGATCTGCTTTTGCAGTAGGTGCCATGGTTGTATGGCTTATTGTAGAAACTATTTTTAAAGGCTATCTATTCTATACTTTTAGAGGGTTAGATACAGTTTCTGAAAGTGTAGATGGAGTTATGAAGTTTTTACCTTTTGAAGCCATGTCTAATCTAATTAAAGAACCCTTTTCTAGACTAGGAGCTGTTAAATCAATAGCAACCTCTGTTGGAGAACAAATCACCAAAAGTTATGGTGTAGAATTTTTAAATATCTTGATTGTTATGTTATGGACTTTTATCTTTATTTATGGTTCTTATGCATTGTTAAAAAAGAGAGACTTATAATACTTTTCTAGTATATTTGAAGTTATATAATAACAAAATTCTATTATCAATTGTATGTTAAGAAAACTTATTATCTTTTTCACTTTTAATTTCTGTATAATTCTCTCATCTTTTGCTCAATTAAGTACCAAACATTACATACCCCCAATTACAAGTGATGGAAATGATATCTCTGAACAATACATATATATATCCACTCCTAGAAATGCAAATATTACCTTCACAATCAAAACAATAGGTAACACATCTAATGACTATACAGGCATTGTATCTAATGCAAATCCCTTCTTATACAGAATTGTTGAAAACGGTGAAGACCCTGCAGATTCAGCTGCTAACCTAGATACCGATGGAGATTCTCAATTGGCAATCCCTGAAATTTTATCAAATAGTGTTATAAATGATAGGGGTTACATTATTGAATCCAGTGATGTTATATATGTTTCTGTTAGGTTTCGCTCTTCTCTACCTAATCAATATCAAGCTGGAGCTCTGGTAAGTAAAGGACTATCGGCTTTAGGGACTGAATTTAGAGCTGGAGGTTTTGCCACAGAAAACAACAACATAAATAATGGTTTTTTAACGTACATATCAGTAATGGCAACTGAAAATAATACCAATATTGTATTTGATGATTTTCCTACAGGAATAAATATTATAAATCATACAGGAGCAACTCCTATCAATGCCAATTTAAATGAAGGAGAAAGCTATATGATTGGTGTGGGTACTAATTATGGTGGAACACCCAATGACTTAATTGGTACGCTTATAAGTTCAGATAAACCCATTGTTGTTAATTCAGGTTCTGGGACTGGAAGTTTTGCAGATGGATCAGGTGGTCGAGATTTTGGAATTGATCAAATTGTTGGCTTTTCAAAAGTTGGCAATGAATATATTTTTGTTCGTGGAAACGGTGGTGGAGATGGTTCTAATATAACACCAAATGATGGTGACAAATGGGAAAACATAATAATCATAGCGCATCAAGACAATACAGATGTTTTTGTAAATGACGGTACAGCATCAGAAGCTACCTTAAATGCTGGTGAATGGGTGGTTATTGAAGGAGACGGAATTAATAATAATGGAAATGGTTACAACTCAAATGGCAACTTATATGTTCAAACATCAAATCCAGTTTTTGCTTACCAAGGTATTGGAGGTGCAACAGGTAGTGTTCCTAATCAAGGAATGTTTTTTGTACCGCCACTTAGTTGTGAAAATAGAGGTGATGTAGACAATATAGCGAATATAGATAATATAGGTAATGCTGTTTTTTCTGGTGGCGTATCCATCGTAACAAATAAATTTGCCACAGTAACTATCAATGGCTTACCAATTGTAGATTTTTCACCTCAAGGTCCTTTTGATGTTGACGGGAACCCAGATTATGTAACTTATAAAGTAGGGCTTTCAGGAAATGTATCGGTTCAAAGTACAGACGAACTCTATTGTGCCTACTTTAACTCAAATGGTTTTGCTGCTTCAGGTAGTTTTTACTCAGGTTTTCCCTCTCCCCCAGAAATTAACTTCAATACAGATATTTCTTCTTTAGGAAATTGTATTCCAAATGTTACTTTACAATCTGTCAATACCGATTTATTTGACTCAGTAGAATGGTTTTATGACGATGGTAGTGGATTTGTAAGCACTGGAAATGGTACAGGTATACTCTCTCCTAGCTTAGCTGGTAATTATAGATTAATTGGTACGTTGATTTGTTCTGGCGCTACTTTTGAATCTCAAATAATTCCAGTAAGTTTATGTCCTGATGATTTGGATAATGATCTAATTATTGACAATATTGATATTGACCTAGATAATGACGGTATTCTTAATTGTGATGAATCACAAGGAAATACAAGCATAGATTTTACAGATACTAATTCACCAGTTCTCAATTTTCAGGATGGTTCTTCAGACACTTCATTTATTTCAACTAGCTTAAATCAAACAGGTACTTCTTCCCTATCAGGAGATAGTGTTAGTAATTTTAAAACAGTAATTAATGCAGGTACTAGTTCAGAATTAGATTACATCCTCGATTTTGATGAACCTTCTAATATAGAATTCACTCAAAACACTTCAACCACGCATACAATTGTTACTGGGGAAACCTTTATTTTGATTGTAGGCCCCAACACAAAAAATATTACTTTAATAGACCCTGATAATATTTTAGCAGTTGATACTAATTTTGATGATATTTTTGAAACTGGTGTCAATGATTTCTCTTCTGCAGAATTTCGTTTTAGATATAATCCTACTCCAACTGGAACAACTCCCTTTAAACTAGTAGCTAACAATATTAGTCAAATTATCTTTAAACATGAATTGAATAGTACGGTAGATAATTCAACTTTTGATGGAAATATTATTTTAACTTGTTTTGCCATTGACACTGACAATGATGGAATTCCAAATGCATTTGATGCTGATAGTGATAATGATGGAATTACTGATATCATAGAAGCACAAGGAATACCTGTTTTACTCTCAGGAACCGATACTAATTTAGATGGATTAGATGACGTGTTCACTACTTCTATAACTCCTATTGATTCCGATTTGGATGGAGTTTTTGACTACTTAGACATTGATTCGGACAATGACGGAGTATATGATCTATTTGAAGCCGGACATACCCAATTAGATGCTGATTTAGACGGAGTCATAGACAATTCAATTACTACCGTTGGAGACAATGGTTTGGTTGATGCGTTAGAAACAACTCCAGACAACTTTATTTTAAATTATAATGTGTCAAATTTAGACTCAGATACTATATTAAATTATTTAGATGATGATAGTGATGGAGATACCTGTCCTGATGTTATTGAAGCTGGATTTTTAGACCCTGACAATGATAATTTTATTGGAACTTCTCCAGTCGCAGTAGACAGTCAAGGTAAAGTAATTGGAATACCTGATGGGTATACAATACCTGATTCTGATTACAGCACAAGTGCTCCTATTTTAATAAATACTCCTTTTAACAATGTTGCTTTTTGTGAAAAATCTACTTCTAGTTTATCAATAGATTCAACTGCTGAAACTTTTCAATGGGAAGAAAGTACAGATGCTGGTACAAACTGGACTTCAATTATAGATGATGCTACCTACAATGGTGCGACTACTTCTACTTTACAAATTTCTAATCTCCAGTTGACTTTTAATAATAATTTATATAGAGTATTTTTACAAAGAGATGGAAATAGCTGTAATGACACCTCTAATGTAATTGTCTTAACTGTAGATCCTATTCCTGAACTAGTTACTATTCCAGAAGATATTAACCGTTGTGATAGCAACAGAGATGGTTTCATTGATTTTGATTTAATAGTAGATCAAACACCAGAAATATTAGATGATTTAGATCCTACTCAAGATACTACTGATTTTGAGGTATTTTATTTTAGTGATCAAGCAGATGCTATCGCCAACACTCCTGGTTCTCAATTACCAAATCCATATCGTGTCAACACATCTACCAACTCAACGGTTTATGTTAGAATTCAAACGATTAATAACAAAACTTGCTTCGAGGTTTCAGAGTTCAAAATAAAAGTAACCGATATACCCGTTCCAACTCAACCTATCGAATGGAGGTCTTGTGATGACACTGCTTCTGGCTCTGATACTGATACTATCTCTAGCTTTCTTTTAAATACCAAAGATTCTGAAATTTTAACTGGGGTGATAAACCCAGTTGAGTATCGTATTTCTTATCATACAGATCCAACAGATGCTCAAACGAGTAGCTCATCAAGTCCGATTGACAAGAATATAGACTACCCTGTTACCAGCTCACAGAGAATTTATGTGAGAATTGAGAATATAGACGATGTGAATTGTAGTGTGGTCTCGGATGACACTACTGGTAGTGCGTTTACTTCTTTCGAATTGATAGTTGACCCTTTACCTGTAATTACTTCCTCTGTAGAGCTCAAACAATGTGATGATGATACAGATGGTTTCTCTAATTTTAATTTAAATGAAGCTGCTTCAGATATTTCCGCAAATTATCTAAATGAAACTTTTGTGTTTTATCCCTCACTTGCTGCTGCACAGAATGACATCGATGATTTTTCTGATACAGAAATACTTGCTTTTAGAAATAGAACAGTAACCACAGATATTGTATGGGCTAGAGCCATTTCTTCTGACAACTGTTATAGAATTGCAGAAGTGAATCTAGTGGTTT
>ENA-OQVM01001198-OQVM01001198.1-marine-metagenome-genome-assembly--contig:-NODE-1198-length-35494-cov-10.791089_pt1 | contig 35494 bp, 35 predicted proteins | sample MGYA00237776_ERZ505498 | MGnify/ENA primary metagenome ERZ505498 (study PRJEB26159, sample SAMN06265151) | marine metagenome | isolation source: Helgoland LTER site | place: Germany:Helgoland, sampling...
TGAAAATCCTTGTGTCCCTGGTTCGATTCCTGGAGGTACCACAAAAGTCTCTATTTATAGAGACTTTTTGCTTTTACACTGTAATTAAGTAACCAAATTACCCTGATCATCCCACTCTGCTACATCATTTCTTTTTGTCTGGTCCACACATTTAGCTAACCAATCTTGATCGTAAGATAATCCATATTGATCCAATACATCCTGCGGAACACCGTCCCATACATTTGGAGTATTCCCTTTGTATCCTAATTCTTTAATTCCAACTTTTGAAGTATAATAACCTGTCATTGTTAAATTTCTAAACAAGGTAAACCATTTAATATCATCAGTTTGTTCTGAGCTGGATAAATTAGGGTCTGGATAAGCCATTAAATCCAATATTGATTTTTGTTGATTTTCGTCACAATCAACAAATACTTTTTTAAATTTTTTATTAGAATGTTGATTTAAGGAAGCTAGACCGTCTTTTAAAGGAGCTTCATAGCTTGGTATATCTTTAGCCATAAACTCAATTAGTTCAGGCACTTCTGCGTCATTTATTGATCCAAATTCATTTGGAGGAAGTATTAAATTACTAATCTCAGAAATTAATTTCATTTGATTGTTGGTAAAACACTTTTTTGAAAAAAGTAATTTATCATACTCCTTTTCCTCAGGAGTTCTTCCATAATTAAACTTTTTTAAAGAATTAGCTACGGTTTCGCTATCAACACCAGACACGCAACCTTCTAATAAAACACCTACACCAATAGAGCCAAATACCAATGATTTTAAACTATCTCTTCTGTTCATGATTTAGAAATTTTGTTTTTTAAACTGATCTACAATGTAATCCGAAGTTCTCCATGCTAATGCCATAATAGTCCAAGTTGGGTTCTTATCTGCTTGAGAGACAAAAGGGCCAGCATCCACTACAAATACATTTGAAACATCATGTAATTGTTCAAATTCATTAACAACAGATGTTTTTGGGTCACTACCCATTCTGGTTGTACCAACTTCATGAATAATTTCTCCAGGTTTTGTAAGTCCATAATTTCTGTCCTTACCAGGTTTATCGCCTAATGCAATACCTCCCATATTATGAATAATTTCTTCAAAAGTATCTTGCATGTGTTTAGCCTGATTTACTTCGTGATTAGACCACTTATAATTAAATCTTAAAATTGGAACACCGAACTCATCTACTTTATCAGGATCAATTTCACAATAATTACTTTCCATTGCAATTGATTCCCCCCTTCCATCCATTCCTAAAACGGTTCCGTAATATTTTCTCATGTCAGTTCTTAACATGTCACCATAACCACCAACTTTAATTCCAAAAAATTTATTTAAATCGTTGACATTGAATCCTGATCCATATGAGGGAGATCCCATACCTCCCCAAACTTCTATATGGTATCCTCTTGGAAAATTCAAGTTTTTATTATCTAACCACCATGGAGAATAAACGTGCATTCCACCAACTCCGTCTTCATTATAAATTTTTCTATTTACAAGTTCAGGCAAAAAAGCCATTCTCCCTCCGCCTGTTGAATCATGTAAATATTTACCAACAACGTCACTACTATTGCCTAATCCGTTAGGATGCTGCTTACTTTTAGAGTTTAATAAAATTCGAGCGCTACTACAAGCCGAAGCCGCTAAAACAACTACTTTGGCTTTTAATTTATATTCAGTTCTATCTTCTTTATTAATAAATGAAACTCCAGTTGCCTTACCTTCTTCATTGGTTGTAACTGTTCTAACCATTGAATTTACATATAAGTCTATTTGACCTCCATTATCTTGAGCTGGAAAAATTAAACATGAACCTGAGGAAAAATCCGCATAAACTGAGCAACTTCTTGCACACTGTCGACAATAGAAACAAACACCTCTTTCATTGTTAATTCTTTTAGTTAAAACAGAAAGTCGTGAAGGCATTACTTTTACACTACTTTTTCTGGCTCCTTTAATATAGAAAAGTTCATGAAGCCTTGGTTTTGGAGGAGGAAGAAAAAATCCATCTGGATCGTTATATAAATTTTCTTTACTTCCGAAAACACCAATTAGTTTATCTACTTTATCATAATAAGGTTTAATATCATCATATCCTATAGGCCAATCTTCGCCCAATCCATCTATTGATTTCTTTTTAAAATCTTCAGGACCAAATCTTAATGAAATTCTTCCCCAATGATTTGTTCTACCACCCAACATTCTAGATCTAAACCATCTAAATTCAGTATCACCCTTTTGAGAATAAGGTTCTCCTTCAATGTCCCAACCACCGTAAGCTTGATCAAAATCACCAAAGGGTCGAGTAGTACCCGCACCTCTTCTTGGTGAATCATAAGCCCACTTCATTTGTGTCATTTGATCTGGATTTGCAGGGTCATAAAATGGACCAGCTTCAACAATAGCTATTTTCAATCCTGCTTCCGATAAAATTTTAGAAGCCATTCCACCTCCCGCACCAGATCCTACGATTATTACATCGTATTCTTTTAAATTTTCTTTGATTTGCATATTAACTATTAAAGTTCTAAAATTTTAATATTTCTAAATGAGATTACACCTGGATGATCTTGTATACTTATTCTTCCCGTTTTAAATTTTCCAAAATCACAATTCTGCCAAGGTTTCTGATCACAATTATTAAATTTAGTTGGCTCAACCATAGCATCCCATTCATCACCGCTCAATGGGAATTCTACAATTTTTGTGCCATTATGAATAACTGTTCCTTTGTTAATATTATGATCAATAGTAATATCATAAGTGTTCCATTCCCCAGCAGGATTTGTAACCCATTCTGAAGGAGCTACCATTCCATACAATGCACCTGCTTGTATAAGAGGGGGATCAGGATTTGCAGGATCTAAAATTTGAATTTCTGGGCCAGTAACAAATGGAAATTCATACTTCTCATCCTCTTTTACTCCCCAAAAGAATCCACTATTCGAACCTGGACTAACTTTCCATTCTAAATGAATTTTAAAGCTAGTATACTCTTTATCACTGACTAAACTTTTATCGCCCTTACCTTTAGCATTTGCAGATGTAAATGTTAAAACACCATCATTAATATCCCAACCTGTTTTCTTGCCGTTGTCTTGATAATAATGCCACCCATCCATTGTATTTTGCTGTATTAAAGACACCCATTCACCATCCATTTTTGATTCGTTGATTTTAGTCATTGGAACAGTATCGACGGATTTTTTATTTTGATTACTATTATTGCAAGATAAAATCAAAATGGATGTAAATAATATTAGTATATTTTTCATAATTTTTATTGTTTTATAATTTATAATTCCCAGCCTTTTCTTCTTATTCTTCCAACAAATTGATTTGCTGGTTCAAAATTAGTTATCCTTGTGTTTTCACCATCCCAAAGTAACTTCTTTCTGCCAATAAATTTTTTTCCTTTTTTTAACATATAACTCCTCAAAGCTAAATTCCCCATTAAAACAGTTTCTGTAAATGGTCCGGAATACTCAATTGGAGATGTAAGTTTATAATACTCATCACTGCCATAACCGCCTTTACAAGCATTTATCCATTCCATGTGATGAATATGATCAAGACCCTCATTTTGAATTGAGTCTGTGTCAAAATGTAATGTTTTTTCACCTTTTCTGTAAAGTTTTGGATTCAAACCATAAACTCCACACGCAATGACTCCTTTGTCCCCTATCATAAGAACTCCATTTGTATTTCCTTCTTCTCCTAAATAATCTTCAGCAGGTATTAATTCTGGTCTTGGAGGAACTATTCCCCCATCCATCCATATTAACTCAACATTAGAATCTGTTTTACTTGTCTTGTCGAAATGCAATGTAATTAATGACGCTGCGGGTGGACCCTCAGGGTAATAATTAGCAGTCCAAATTTTTTCATAAATATTAGCCACACTACATTCGACATCTTTTGGATAACCTAGTTCTAATGCCTTATATGGTGCGTCTAGAATATGACAACCCATATCACCCAAAGCTCCAGTTCCGTAATCCCACCAACCTCTCCAGTTGAAAGGATGAAATTCCGGTCTGTATCCTCTGTACTGAGCTGGTCCTAACCATAAATCCCAATTTAAATTATCGGGTTTTGATGTAGTTGGCTTAGGCATTTCAAATCCTTGAGGCCAAACTGGTCTGTTAGTCCAAGAATACACTTTGCTAATTTTACCAATAGATTTATTATCAACCCATTCTTTTATTTTATTAACTCCTAAGCTTGATCCGCCTTGGTTACCCATCTGAGTAACTACTCTATTTTTTTTGGCAGTTTTAGTTAAAACTCGAGCTTCTTCAATGTTGTGTGTTAAGGGTTTTTGAATATAAACATGTAATCCTCTGTTCATTGCATTATTTCCAATAACCCCGTGTGTGTGATCAGGGGTACTAATGGTTACAGCATCTAAATCTTTTTCTTTGTCTAACATCTCTCTGTAATCAAGATAAAAGTTTGCATTGGGATATTTTTTTCTAGATTTAATTACTCCATGAGAACCGTCAGGGTGTACATCACACAAAGCGACAACTCTTTCTTTACTGGCCCATTTATCTCTAATGTCTCCTCCTTTTCCACCAGAACCAATTGAAGCTATCAATAACTGATCACTTGGTGATACATAACCTTTACCTCCTAAAACGTTTCTTGGAATAATAAAAAATCCTGATCCAATTAAAGCAGATTTTTTAATAAACTTTCTTCTTGAATTTTTTTTCATTGACGATCTTATTCTTTTTTTTTATAATAATTGAATTATTAAAAATATTATTTAAAATAACTTTATATCACATCATACATGCTGCATTAATACTTCAATTGTTAAAACTTAACAATATTTAATTAAATTGAAGTATTAAACATTTTTTGTTTGTAATAGTATAAATTTATAATAAAGAATCATTTAACTTTTCAACCCTATTGAAATTATGAAGAATTTTTTTATTTACTTAACTATTGTTCTGATTTTTTCACAACAATTAGCTCAATCGCAAGAAATAAAAGATAAAAATGTATTAATTGTCTGGGGAGGTTGGGAAGGACATAATCCAAAACTATTTTCTGATATTGTTGAAAATTGGTTAATTAAAAATAATGCTAATGTTACAGTTAGTAATAGTTTAAATGCGTATTCAAATTTTGAATATCTCATGAAATTTGATCTTATAATTCAGTCTGTAACTATGGGGGAAATAACAAATCAACAAGAAAAAAATCTTACAAATGCTGTAAAAAAAGGTGTTGGATTTGCTGGAGCTCATGGTGGAATTATTGATTCTTTTAGGAATAACACAAGTTATCAATTTATGACTGGAGCGCAATGGGTAGAACATCCTGGCGGTAAGGTAAATTTTAAAGTAAAAATATTTAAAGATAAAATTACTAAAGGGATAAAAGATTTCGAAATATTTACAGAACAATATTACCTTCACTTAGACCCTAATATTGAAGTTCTTGCTACAACAAAATTTGATGGCAAAAATTATCCTTGGATTAAGGATGTCGAAATGCCTGTAGTTTGGAGAAAGAAATTTGGAAAAGGAAAAGTTTTTTGTATTTCATTAGGACACAATCCAAATGAGTTCAAAACCCACATAGAAGCATGGAAACTACTAACAAGAGGGTTTATTTGGGCTAGTTCGAATTAAAAAGAATTTAAATTTACTAGTTCTTGTTTTTTTAATGTTCTCCACTTTCCTCTGGGTAAATCCTTTTTTGAAAGTCCAGCAAGCAGAACTCGGTCGATAGAAATAACTTTATGGTTATATTTTTCAAATAAATTTAAGATACTAGATTGTTTGCCAGAACTAACTTCAAGACCCAATTCATTTTGCAATCCATCAGTAACAAAATCAATAGATATTATTTCAATATTTTTGCTGTTTGGTGAATTTTTGATAGAATGTAAATCCTCAATTGAAATAACATTCTTTAACCTAATATGAAATAGCTGTTTAAATGAGTTAAATCTTTTAGAAATATTATTATTAAATTGATTGTCATTTGAAATTAATACCAAGCCTGAAAATTGCTTGACTGTAGGTTGAATAGGTCTTAAGTTAACAGCATTTAAAGATGACATTAGATGTAAAACATTTTTTTTTCCTGAGATATTAAAATCAAAATCTAATGGCTTATTTAAAAGCAAATAATGAAATTTATATGGGTAAATTAAATCTCCATCAACTTTAACTTCATCATTTAAAGAAATTTTCAAACCGAGTTTTTCAACTAATTTATTGTTTACAAAAACTCTACCACTTTGAATGTAATCATCTGCTTCACGTCTAGTACATAGACCTGAATTAGAAATGTATTTGTTTAGTCTTACAAGTTGACTTTCCATATTATTTTATATACCATGCAATATTATACTAAATAATCCCAAAACGATTAAAAGTTTTAATGAATTATGTAGAAATTGAAATTTTTCTTTTGAATGACTCTTCCAAAGAAAGTAGTTGAATATAGTTAAGAAAATAAAACTGAAAAAATAAAAATATTTCATGTAAGACAGTTCATAAGAAATTAATATTAAATAAGCAATCACCAACACTAAAAATGAACAAAAAGTAATGTAAAACTTAGAAGCTTTTTCTCCATATTTTACAGGAATTGTGAAATAATTTAATGTAAAATCTCCAACAAAATTTTCAAGATCTTTAATTACTTCTCTTATCAGAACAATTAAAAACAAAAATAATGCGTGGGAAAAAATTTCGTTAGAATAATTTTTATAATATAGAATAATTGCAAAAAAAGGAGTAATTGACAAAAGAACAGAAAAAATATTTCCTATAAATGGATACTTACTAATTTTAACAGAATAAATAATTATACTAAAAATATAGACAATGAAAAAAATAAGAGCTTTTAAGGAAACTAAAAAAGCTAGAATTAATGTTACGACATTCAAAAAAACATAAACTGTAAGTTTTGTTCTTCCAGATATTTCCTTCTCAAGAGTGGTTTTTAAAGGTCTATTAATTAAATCTTTTTCAGAATCAAAAACATTATTTATAATATAACCGGCTGAAATTGAAAAAGCTGAAGAAAAAATAATTAACCAAATATTAATATCAAAAACAACTTCATAAAAATTATTATTGTCAGAAAGGATATAAATTGAAGAAATAAATTGAGCAGTTATAATAAAAAGAATATTATAGCCTCTAACAACAGAGAACAAACTTAAAAATTTAAATAAAAATCTTTTATTTAAAGAAACAAAAGACATCAGAAATTGTATACAACCTCAAGTTTGTAATTAGAAAGAGATTCTTTAGCTTTTTGGAAATCCTTAGAAAAACCTAATATATATCCACCTCCACCTGATCCACATAATTTCAAAAAATAATCATCAGACTCAATTCCTTTTTTCCAAAGTTGATGAAAGTCTTTTGGGATCATTGGTTTAAAATTTTCTAAAACAACCTTAGACAAAATCTTCATATTCGTAAACAATGAATTAAAATTGCCATTTAAAAAATCTTCTACACAATCATCGGTAGTTTTAATAAAATTTTCTTTTATTATTTTATTATAATTTTTATTTTTCATTGATTTAAAAAATAAATCTACCATTGGAGCAGTCTCACTTGACATTCCACTATCTAATAAAAACACAGCACCTTTTCCGTTTGAAGACTGAGAAGGAATTCCTGTAGTTTCGATTTCATTTTTAGAATGAATTAAAATTGGCAAACTCAAATAACTATTTAATGGGTCTAATCCTGAGGATTTTCCATGAAAAAAAGATTCCATTTTTGAAAAAATATTCTTAAGGATTAATATTTTAGGCTTGGTTAAATTTTCTAAAACTGTAATTTTATTTAATGCATATCTATCATAAAGAGCGGCAACTAAAGCACCACTACTTCCAACCCCATAGCCTTGAGGAATCGTGCTGTCGAAAAACATGCCATTTTTAAGATCAGTGTCAAGTTTAATAAAATCAAATTCAACAACAGAGCTTTCAATTGTTTTTAAATAATTTTTAAAGTCTGTAAGACTTTTATTTGATGCTTTTTCAGATTCATTTTTGAAATTTCCAATCTTTAAACCACCTTTAAAAAAATTGTAAGGTATTGACAAACCCTTAGAATTTTTAATTATTCCATATTCACCAAATAACAATATTTTTGAGTAAAACAAAGGGGCTTTCATATTGTAAAATTATAATTTATTTGGTCCATAACCAACATGGTCATTTATAAACTCACCTTTTTGACAATACTTAGACAGCTTTTCATTAATGAATTTTTGAATCGTATTGAAATTTTTCTTCGGATATAACATATGGATATTAGCTCCAGCATCAAGAGTAAAACATACTTCAGAATTTGTATTTTTTCTATAATTCCAAATTTCATTAATAATATTTAAAGTATTTGGCTTTATTAATAGATAATATGGATTAGATGTCATCATCATGGCATGCAATGTAAGGGCTTCTAACTCAACAATATTAGTAAAAGCATCAAAATCACCGGAAACTAAAATTTTATTTAAAAGTTTCATGTTTTTTTCAACTTGATTAAGTCGATCACCAGAAAAAGAATGATCGTTCATTAATCCATGCCCTACAGTACTTGAAATATGTTTTTGTCCTTTGTCAACTAACAAAATAGTATCTTGAATATTTCTAAAGTTATTGTGTATTTTATCTAAATATTTAACGGCATACAAATCAGAACTATTTTTAAAAAGATCAGTTTTACCCCAAATTACTAATGGACCTAAAACACTCCTGGAAGCACTTCCAGAGCCTAATCTTGATAAAAAAGATGCCTTATTAAAAAAAAACTCAGAACTAATCTTTGGATTTATTTTTTTTTCAATATCCATTATACATAATGAAAGTGCGCTGTAAGAAGAAGCAGAAGAAGCAATTCCACTACTGTGTGGGAATGAATTTTTAGTTTCAATCGTTAATTTTAAATCTAATAAGAATGGGCAATAATCAACTATTCTTTTAAAGAATAAATTCAATTTCTTCTCAAAAGAAATCTCTCTTTTGCCCTCAAAAAGTAATTTAAAATCACAATTAATTACTGATTTTTTTAATGGCTCATATTTAACAACACATTCAGTGTGACAATTGGACAAAGTGAAACTTAAGGATGTGTTTAAAGGAATTTGAATCTCTTTTTTTCCCCAATATTTTATAAGCGCAATATTACTTGGAGATCTCCATCCTGATTGCCCACTAACCTTATGAATACCGTTTAAATCAAATTTAAATATGTTATCCATTAATAAATTGTCTTTATAATTGAGTTGTCAGTTTTCTTTTTAGTACCATCAAAACCCTGAACTCCAGAAACTGTTGTGTATTTAAGAATATTTTTTTTATTTGGATTTATAATTTTCAATGCTGATTGACACATTAATGTGGCTTCATGAAAACCACATAAAATTAATTTTAATTTACCAGGATAAGAGTTTATATCACCTATTGCATAAACACCTGGAATATTGGTTTGATAATCCAAGCTGTTATTAACAACGATTGAGTTTTTATTTAACTCTAAACCCCAATTTGATAAACTTCCTAATTTTGGAATCAAACCAAACAACGGAATAAAATAATCTGTATTAATATTCTTTTCAATACCTAAATGTTTTATTACAATACTTTCAAGTTTTTCATTTCCATTTAATTTAATTACCTCACTTGGAGTAATTACATCAATAGCAGATTGATTTTTTAATTTCTGAACCTTTTCAACCGAATCAATAGCTCCTCTAAATTCGTTTCTTCTGTGCACCAGCGTAACTCTTTTAGCAATTTTTGATAATTCTATAGTCCAGTCTAAAGCTGAATCTCCTCCCCCGGAAATTACTATATTTTTACCATTAAATATTTCAGGATTTTTTACCATGTACTCTACCCCTTTATTTTCAAAATTAGAAATGTTTTCTATTGGAGGTTTTCTTGGCTCAAAACTGCCTAATCCACCGGCAATCGCAACAACTTTAGCATTATGTATTTTTCCAGTGTTTGTTATTACGTCAAATGAACCATTTTCGTTTTTAGTTAATTTTTCAGCTCTTTCACCTAAACTATAGCCTGGTCTAAAGGGTTTAATTTGTTCTAATAAATTATCAATAAGATCACCAGCTAATACCTCGGGCATTCCTGGAATATCATAGATAGGTTTTTTAGGATATAATTCAACACATTGTCCTCCTGGTTTGGCCAAAGCATCAATAATATGACATTTTAATCCAAGCAAACCGGCTTCAAATACAGTAAACAACCCAACTGGACCTGCTCCAATTATTAAAATATCGGTTTCAATTTTATTCATTAATCAATATTTATAACCTGTTCAATTTGAGGAGCGAATTTTTTAATTGTTAATTCAACTCCATTTTTGAGAGTCATTTGATTAACAGAACAGCTAACGCAATTTCCTAATAATTTTACTTTGACAACGTTTTTTTCAATTGAAATTAGTTCAATATTCCCGCCATCAGATTCTAAAAATGGTCTAATTTCATTTAAACCTTGTTCAACTTTATCTTTTAATAAATCTTTTTTCATATGATTTTATTTTTGACTAAAACAACCAGACATTGTTGTAATTTTAACTATTTCGGTTTCGGGTAATTCTTTATTTCTAATCAACAATTGTGATAACATATTTTTTGAAACTTTCTTAAATATTTCCTCAGAAATAGTACTTTCTTGCATTGCGGCTGGTCTTCCAAAATCTGCGGCCTCTCTTACACTTTGAATAATAGGTATTTCTCCTAAAAATGGAATTCTTAAATCTAAAGATAAATTTTTGGCACCCTCTTTTCCAAATAAATAATATTTATTTTCAGGAAGTTCTTTTGGAGTAAAATAAGCCATATTCTCTATTATGCCTAAAACAGGAACATTAATGTTTTCTTTTTTAAACATTGAAACTCCTTTTCTAGCATCATTTAAAGCTATTTTTTGAGGAGTACTTATAACTACTGCTCCAGAAATTGGCAAAGATTGCATTATGCTTAAATGAATATCTCCCGTTCCAGGTGGAAGATCTACTAAAAGAAAATCTAGAACTCCCCAGTCAGCATCAAATATCATCTGATTTAAAGCTTTTGAAGCCATTGGCCCCCTCCATATTACAGCTTGATCAATTTTAGTAAAAAAACCAATAGATAATATTTTTACACCATAGTTTTCAATGGGTTTCATTTTTGATTTACCATCTACATCAACAGCAAGTGGTTTTTGCCCAGAAACATCAAACATCTCTGGAATTGATGGACCATAAATATCAGCATCTAAAATCCCTACTTTAAATCCCATTTTAGAAAGTGAAACGGCCAGATTAGCGGTTACAGTAGATTTTCCAACACCACCTTTACCAGAGGATATTGCAATAATATTAGAAATGTTTTTAACTTCTTTTGTTGAATTATATATTGTAGGTTCTTTTTCTGTAATTAATATAAAATTAATTTTAACCTCAATATTAAAATCTATATTATCATTAAGAGAATCTACAATTTTTCTTCTAATGGTATTTTTGGCTTGTAGAGTTGGTTTTAAAATTTCCAAATCAATAATAATTTCTTTGTCAAAAACTACTATATTTTTAACCGATCCATTACTTATAATGTCCTTTTTATTACTATCAAAGTGAACATTACTTAAGATTTCAGAAATTTTATTTTTTGTTAACATCAATATTTAAAATGATTCTAAATTGCAAATATACTATTCTAATTCTTTATTTGGATCCCAAAAAAATAATTTAAAATCATGAATTTGATCATTTTTAATTATTAAACCTTCGCTTTCTAAAAGTTGTTTCATAAGATTTATTCCAAAAAAGTGTTTTTTTCCAGTTAACAATCCTATTCTATTAACAACTCTGTGTGCAGGAATATCTTTATTTATATGCGAAGCGTTCATAGCCCAACCAACAACTCTAGCACTTTTGGCAGATCCTAAATATTTAGCAATAGCTCCGTATGTAGTAACCTTTCCAAATGGAATTTTTTTAACTACAGTATAAACTTTTTCAAAAAAATCTGATTTATTTTTTTTAATCATTGAAGCTAAAACTTAAATAAGTGATTTTTTTATCAACTTTTAAATAAATGCTTTCATAATGGGTTTGAATATTAACTACTTCATCAGGTGCATTTTTATTTTTATATACATCATGGTTTGAAAATAACGGCTTGATTGACATGCCTTCTAAAAGTCCAAGTGTGTAACCATGAAGGAATTCACTATCTGTCTTTAAATGCATTATTCCGCCAGGCTTAAGAATATTCTTGTATAAAGAAAGAAAATTTGGGTTAGTTAATCTATGCTTTCGTCTTTGAAATTTAATTTGAGGGTCTGGGAATGTTAACCAAATTTGATCGATTTCATTTGTGTTAAAAATATAATTTAAAAGTTCTATTTGAGTCCTAATAAAAAATACATTACTTAATTTTGATTCAACTGCAGTTTTAGCACCTCTCCAAAATCTAGCTCCTTTAATATCAATTCCAATAAAATTTTTATCTGGGTTCAGTTTGGCTAAATTAATAGTGTATTCTCCTTTTCCACACCCAAGTTCAACAATAATTGGATTTGTGTTTTTAAAAACTAATTTATTCCAATTACCAAGAAATTTAAATTTTTTGGTAATTAATTCATCTCTTGAAGGTTGAATAACATTCTGAAAACTATCGTTTTCAATAAATCTTTTTAGTTTGTTTTTACTTCCCAAAATCTGTTATTTTTGAAAGGTTAATTTAATTATTATTAATTAGATTTTTCTAGTGAAAAAGAAAATTCAGATCCTATTCCAAAATCACTCTCAACGTAGATTTTTTCATTATGTGCGTCAATAATATGTTTGACAATTGCAAGCCCTAATCCAGAACCACCTGTTGTTCTATTTCCCGAGTTATCTATTCTATAAAATCTCTCAAATAACCTTTCAAAATGTTCTTTTTTTATTCCATTACCATTATCAGTAATTCTAACAATTAATTTATTTTCAATAATATTTTCAATAGATACTTCGGAAGTTCCATCTTCTCTGCCATATTTTATAGAGTTTTCAATTAAGTTAGTTAGCACTTGATGTATTTTTTCTTGATCTGCAAAAACATTAATTTTTTTACTTTTTTTGTCTAAAATCAAACTTATATTTTTCTTGGAAGCTTGAATTTCTAACATTTCAAAAACATTATTAATAATAGAATTGATATTAAAATTTGTAGGGTTAATTTTCAAATCATTAGATTCCAACTTAGTAATTAAATCTAAGTCTTTAACAATAAATATTAACCTTTCTATAGCTTTTTCAGCTATTTTTAAATATTTCAAATTAACGTTTTCGTCCTTTAAAGCACCATCGATTAAAGTCAATAAATAACTTTGAGAGGTAAATAAAGGGGTTTTTAACTCGTGTGCAAGATTTCCAATAAAATTTCTTCTAAAGTTTTCTTTTTCTTGCATTGATTTAATCTCTGTTTGACTTTCTTTAGAATAATTTTTTAATTGCTCTACTAAGTCTTCCATGTTAGTCGAAATTAACTTTTGTTCACTAATTTCTTTTTCAGGGATTAATTGTCCTAGAATATCTTTTACTTTTTTTGATACAAAAAATTTAATGTAAAGAGTTGTAGATATACCTGAAACTAAAAATAATAAGGAAAAAAGAAAAAAATTATTAAAGAAATTTATACTGTTTTCATTATTAAAACTAAAAAATAAGTTAACAGTTACAGTCACTATTAGACTCAGTGTAATCGAGAATAAAAAAGATCTAAATTTTATTTTATTAAATGATGACATAATCTATTGAACAAACTTATATCCTACACCTTTTACGGTCTTAAAATACAAATCTCCTATTTTTTCTCTTAATTTTCTAATATGTACATCAATTGTTCTGTCTCCAACAATAATTTCTGATCCCCAAACCTTATTCATTATATCATCTCTGGTAAAGACACTACCTGGTTTTGATCCTAAAAGAAAAAGTAATTCAAATTCTTTTTTTGGAAGATTGATTTCAATATTATCTTTTATAATTAAAAACTTATTTCGATCAATTACAAAATCGTTCAAAATTATGATTTGTTGATCATTATTATTTACATTAATTCTTTTAATTATAGAAGCTATTTTTTTAAGTAAAATTTTTGGCTTCACAGGTTTTGAAATATAATCATCGGCACCTGCATCAAAAGCAGATAGTTGGGTATAATCTTCGTTTCTAGCACTTAAAAAAATAACTCTTGTATTAACTAAGGAAGGAATTTCCTTTAATAATGAACAGGCTTCAACACCACCCATTTCAGGCATCATAACATCGAGCAATATAATTTCAGGTAGAAATAATTTGGCTTTTTTTACACACTCTTTTCCATTTGACGCGCTTTTAACTTGATATCCTGCCAAAGACAGATTGTAACTTAAAATCTCAACAATATCTGGATCATCATCAACCACTAAAATTTTTGGAATTTTTGACATAATTATTTCAAATCAAATTTAAATATTTAGAATATAATATTTCCTTTTATTAACAATAACTTAATATTAATGTAATTGTTTCTTGATTTAATTAAATTTGAAAAAAATAAATTGTTCAAATTAAATTCAACATATAATTTTAATCAAAAAGCAATTGAGATTTTCAATTTTCAATATAACAATAATAGTGTCTACTCTCAATATTGTAAATTAATTAATGTTAAAGCGAAATCGATTAAAAAAATAAAAGATATACCATTTTTACCAATTCAATTTTTTAAAAACTATACAGTTTCATCATATAATAAACACACTCATTCATTTAAAAGTAGTGGCACTGGAGGTAAAAGAAGTGTACATTATATAAAAGATATTAATATTTATATTGAAAGTTTCACACAATGTTTTGAAGAAAATTTTGGTTCAATTAATAATACTGTATTTTTAGGCCTTCTCCCTTCTTATATTGAACAAGGAAATTCTTCTTTAATTTATATGGTTGATTATTTAATTCGAAAATCAAATAAAAAAGAAAGCGGATTTTATTTAAATGATTATAAAAAATTATATGATTTAATACTAAAGCTTGAGAAATCTGAAAAAAAAATAATTCTTATTGGAGTTAGTTATGCTTTGCTTGATTTTATAGATAATTTTTCGTTGAAGACTAAAAACCTAGTTATAATTGAAACTGGAGGAATGAAAGGAAGAAGAAAAGAAATTACAAGAGAAGAACTTCATGATAAACTTAAAAGAGGATTTAACTCCAATAATATTAAATCTGAATATGGAATGACTGAACTTCTTTCTCAAGCTTATTCAAATACAAATGGGATTTTTAAAAGTCCCCCTTGGCTGAAAATATTAGTTAGAGAAATTAACGATCCATTGTATGTTAAATCTCATGGAAAAGGTGCTCTGAATTTTATAGATTTAGCTAATGTAAATTCTTGCTCTTTTATAGCAAGTGATGATATAGGTGAAGTTTACAGAGATTCATCATTTAAAGTTTTAGGCAGATTAAGTGACTCCGAAATTAGAGGATGTAATTTGATGTTTAATTAAACGAAATCAAATAATAATTCTTCTTTCCTCTTTGAGCTAAAATATATTTTTCGCAAATTAAATTCTCTTTGCTGATAACGTATGATGAATCTACTTTTTCTTTATTAATTGAAATTGAATTTTGTTTCAAAGCTCTGATTATTTCAGATTTTGAGGACAAAAACTCAGCCTTGTGAAGAAAATCTTGAACAGAGGAAGATTTCTCAATTTCTTTGAATGAAATATTTATACTTGGCACGCCTTCAAAAATATCTAAAAATGTTTTTTCGTCGAGATTATTTAAATCTTCAGACGTAGATTTACCAAATAAAATATTTGAAGCAGTTATCGAATTCTTTAAATCAACATCAGAATGAACTAATTTTGTTAAAAATTCTGCAATTATATTTTGAAGAAATCTTTGGTGAGGGGCCTCATCATGTTTTTGTATAAATTCATTAATGTCATCAATACTGTAGAATGTGAAAATTTTAATATATTTTTTTGCATCAGCATCAGAAATATTAAGCCAATATTGATAAAATTTGTAAGGGGATGTTTTATCCCTATCTAACCATACATTACCATCTTCTGTTTTTCCAAACTTAGTTCCATCTGCTTTTGTGATTAAAGGGCAAGTAAGGGCATAAGCCTTTTCTCCAGACTTTTTTCTTATTAGTTCAACTCCACTAGTTATATTTCCCCATTGGTCACTTCCACCCATTTGAATTAAACAATTCTTTTTTGAAAATAAATGATAAAAATCATAAGCTTGAATTAACTGATAAGAAAATTCTGTAAAAGACATACCAACTGTAGAATCCTTACTTAACCTTTTTTTTACTGATTCTTTTGCAATCATGTAATTTACGGTAATATACTTTCCAGTGTCTCTAATAAAATCAATTAGATTAATATGTTGAAACCAATCGTTATTGTTGCATAAAACAGCAGAGTTTTTATTATCCGAATCAAAATTTAAAAATTTAGACAATTGTTTATGTATACCCTTTATGTTTTTATCTAAATCATCTTGACTTAATAAGTTTCTCTCGTTAGATTTTCCAGATGGATCTCCTATCATTCCAGTTGCTCCACCAACCAAAACAATGGGTTTGTGACCACATTTTTGAAAATGCATTAAAATTAGAATTTGAACCAAACTGCCAATATGAAGAGAATCAGCTGTAGGATCAAAACCAATATATCCAGAACATGATTTTTCTAGTAACTGATCTTCACAACCAGGAATGGAATCTTGAAGCATTCCTCTCCATTCTAATTCTTTAATAAAGTTTTTTGACACAATTTAAATTTTAACAAATATATATCTCTTGTCTCTAAGAAAAAAGTAAACCAAAAAATAGTATTTTTACATTATGATATTAGTAACTGGAGGAACTGGACTTGTAGGTTGTCATTTACTTTATTCTCTTGTAAAAGAAAATAAAAAAGTAAGAGCCTTACACAGAGAAAATAGTAAAACTGACAGTGTAAGAAAGGTTTTTTCTTATTACTCTAAGGATTATAAAAAATTATTTGATAAAATTGAATGGATTGAAGGAGATATCAATGACATAACAAGTCTTGATATTGCTTTTAAAAATGTTAATGAGATATATCATTGTGCAGCTTTTATTTCTTTTAGCAATCAAGATTTAAACGCTATGAAGAAAATTAATGTTGAAGGAACTGCAAATATGGTTAATTGTTCTATTGACAAAAATATTAGTAAATTTTGTTATGTAAGTACAATTGCAGCAGTTGGAGAAAGAAAAAATATGGCGATTGATGAAGAATGTAAGTGGAAAGAAAATAAAAACCCTTACTCTAAAACAAAATATGATGCAGAATTAGAAGTCTGGAGAGGAATATCTGAGGGCTTAAACGCTGTTATAGTTAATCCAGGTGTTATTATTGGAAGTGGGTTTTGGAAAAGAGGGAGTGGGGCTTTTATTACTCAAATAAGTAGAGGAATGAACTACTATCCACCTGGCAAAACAGGATTTATATGTGTTAAAGATGTAGTAAAAATAATGAGAGAATTAATGGACAAAAATATTTTTTCCGCAAGATTTCTTCTTGTTGCTGAAAACTGGACTCAAAAAGATTTTATTTTTTCGGTTTGTAATAATTTAAATTTAAAGTCCCCAAAAAACAAAGCAAGTAAAAGTTTAATGACAATTGGACTTATCTTAGATGGTGCTAGAAGCTTTTTTTTAAATAAAAGAAGAAGACTAAGTAGTGCCATTATTAAATCTAGTCATACTAAGAACGAATATTCAAATAATAAAATATCAACTACACTTGATTATAAATTTATTGGTGTTGAAAGTTCAATTAAGGAAACTTGTAAAAACTTTAAGGCTATTTAACTAATTTTAAAGAATCCATAATTTCTTTAGTTTCTTTATTTAGTTCTATTTCTATAGAATCTTTAATAAATCGCATTTTTTTTTGAAGCTCATTATAAATTTTTAAATATTGCTTTGGTTTTGATGAATAATATCTATTACTATTAACGAACTGTAAGCTATCTATGTTATGTTTTTTGTATAAAAATGTATCTTTTATATTATAATAATTTAAATCTGAATTATTTATGTAGGCTCTACTAGAATTAATAATATTAATATCTAAAAGAAAATCTACCATTTGTTGCTCTGACATTAAATCAGCAGGAATATTTTGATCAGAACAAGATGTGATTAATATTAGTAAAATAAATATTTTTTTCATCTATTAAATGTTAATTTCTTGCCACATAAAGTTGAATTAAACAATCCATTTTCATAAACTATTTTTCCATTAACAATTGTATGGGTTATTTTGGAATCAAATTGTACCCCCTCAAATGGAGACCAATTACATTTATAAAGAATATTATCTTTATTAACAGTCCATGATTTATTAATGTCGATTAAAACTAAATCTGCATAGTAACCTTCTCTAACGTAACCTCTTTTACTAATCTGAAATAAAATTGCAGGGTTATGACACATTTTAGTAACTATTTTTTCTAAAGATATTTTATTATTCAAATGATGTTGAATCATCGATACTAAAGCATGTTGCACCAGAGGTCCTCCAGATGGACAATCCAAATAAGGTTTAGATTTTTCTTCCAATGTATGCGGAGCGTGATCTGTAGCTATCACATCAATTCTATCATCAAGTAATGAATCCCACAACCCATCTCTATCTTCTTCAGTTTTAATTGCTGGATTCCACTTAATAAAAGATTGTTTGTCTTTATAATCTTTGTCACTAAACCATAGATGATGAACACAAACTTCTGAGGTTATTTTTTTTTCTTTTAAAGGAATATCATTTTGAAATAACAAGGATTCTAGTTTAGTTGACAAATGAAAAACATGTAAACGTGCATTAGTTTCTTTCGCAAGTTTAATAATTTTTTTTGTTGACTTTAGACAAGCTTCTTCAGATCTTATTTTTGAATGACAATCAAATGGGATATTCGAGTTATATTTTATTTTATATTTTTTTAAATTTTCATTAATTATTTGCTCATCCTCACTGTGAACAACTATAATTAAATCCGTACTTAAAAAAATATCTCTTAAGATTTGTTGGTTATCTACTAACATATCTCCTGTTGAAGAACCTAAAAATATTTTTAAAGCAGCTACTTCATTTTTATTAATTTTTTTTATTTCATCAAGGTTTGAATTAGTTGCTCCAAACATAAACGAATAATTTGCATATGAGCTTTTATGAGCTATTTCAAATTTTTTATTTAATTCATTAATAGTAGTTGTCTGAGGAATAGTGTTAGGCATTTCAATAAAGGAAGTAATTCCACCTGCAACAGCTGCTTTTGATTCTGAATTTATTGTTGCTTTATGGGTTAGCCCTGGCTCTCTAAAATGAACTTGATCATCAATTAGTCCTGGTATTAAAATTTTTCCAGAAGCATCGATAACCTTATAATCATTTGACTTTGAGATATTTTTATCAATCTGACTAATTATATCATTTACAATTAACAAATCTGATTCAAAAATTTTATCTTCATTTACAATTGTTGCATTTTTTATTAAAATTTTGTTCATTACTTATTAAAAAAACTTTTAAATCTCATTAAAATTAAACCAAAAATTGCTTCAAAAATAATATTTCCATTCATCTTAGACTCCCCATGAACTCTGTCTTTAAATATAATTGGAATTTCCTGAATTTTAAATTTTTTCTTGTACGCTTTGAACTTTAATTCAATTTGAAAAGCATATCCATTAAACATAATAGAATCCAAATTTATTTCTTTTAAAACTTTTGCTCTGTAGCCAACAAATCCAGATGTTGCATCTTTAACAGGCATTCCTGTTATAATTCTGGAATAAAATGAAGCAAAATAGGACAAAATAATTCTACTAAGCGGCCAATTAACCACATTAATTCCGTCTATATATCTTGAACCAATAACTAAATCAAAATTAGAAATACATAATTCATTGTAAATCCTTACTAAATCATTAGGGTCGTGTGAAAAGTCAGCATCCATTTCAAAAATATATTCGTATTGATTGTCCAACGCCCAAATAAACCCTTCTGTGTAAGCTTTTCCTAACCCTTCTTTATTATTTCTTGAAAGTAGAAAAACACGTTCAGAATTATTTATAGCCAATTTACTTACAAGTTGTCCAGTATTATCAGGTGAGTTATCATCAACTACTAATATGTTGAAGTCTACAGAAAGTAATAAAACACGTTCAATTATATTAATAATATTATCAGCTTCATTATAAGTCGGTACAATTACAATAGCTTTTGACATTTTATTATTACAAAAATACAGATTTAAGATGTAATTTTATTGAGGATTAAAATATTATTAATTTTGAACAATGAGTGAACTAGAAATTATAGATTTTCCAATACAAAATTGGATTAAAATAATTATAGTTTTAGGTACTGTTCTGATTTTATTATCAAGATTATATATAGGAGATAGGTTCCAATATTTATTTTCATTTTGGAACATTCATCGTTACTTTCATTACAAATCTGGTGAAACCATATCATTATTAACTCCCAATAATGTAATAATGTTTTTCCTAAGACTATTAACTACTTCACTTTTTATATTAATATTATTTCAAAACAAATACCAAGCAACACAAAAAGAATTTTTTATTAAACTGATTATAGGATTAAGTATTTTAATATTATTAAAATTTTTAACAGAAAAAATATTGTCATTTTTATTTAGATTCAAAAAAAAATTAAAGGAGATTAACAGATTTAGGATTGGGATAAAAAATTTATTTGCAGTTCATTTATACTGCTACCTAATAATAATAATATTTGGCGGAATATCATTTGACAAAATTGATAATATATCGCTCGCTTTAATCATATTGTACAATGTGTTTTATTTAAAATTTACTTTAAATAAATATTTAATCCGCAGGTTCAAAGCTCTAGTATATTTTATTTTGTACATTTGCACCTTCGAAATTATACCTGTCTTAGGTGTTCTTTACTTAATTAAATAAAAATAGTATTTATGAAAGTTAAATCAATTTTAGTTTCACAACCTGCCCCAACTATTGAAAACTCGCCTTATATAACATTAAAGAAAAAAAGAAAAGTTAAAATAGATTTTGTTCCTTTTATTCATGTGGAGGGGATGACTGCTAGAGAAGTTAGACATCAAAAAATTGATTTATCAAAATTTTCAGCTATCATATTAACAAGCAGAAATGCAATAGATCATTTTTTTAGAGTTGCTGAAGAAATGAGATTTCCAATTCCAAATGCTTTGAAATATTTTTGTCTTTCTGAGGCTGTAGCATTCTATCTTCAAAAATATGTGGTATATAGAAAAAGAAAAATATATGTTGGCGGAAGAACTTTCGAAGATCTTTCCGTTCAAATTGAAAAATACAATGAAGAAAGTTATTTAATTCCATGTGCCAATGTACTATCCCCAGCAATTCCAAAAAAACTTGATGAGCTCGGTGTTAGATGGACTCAAGGAACCTTTTTTAAAACTGCTATTAGCGATCTATCTAGTTTTAAAAATGTTTACTATGATATTTTAGTTTTCTTTAGTCCCTCAGGTATAGAATCATTAATCTCTAATTTTCCTGACTTCAAACAGAACGACACAAGAATAGCAGTTTTTGGAAAAACAACCGTAAAGGCGGCTGAAAAAGCTGGATTAAGGATAGATATTTTAGCTCCAACACCTAAAGTTCCATCAATGTCTAAAGCATTGGACATTTACATTGAAAAAGCCAATAAAAAGTAAATTATACGTTTACTTTGCTTTTGAAATTTTTTACAAATCCATCAAAATCTTCTTGAGATTTAATATTTTTGTATTTATCATCTCTAAACAAATGCAAATATATTTCGATTTGTTTTGGATTTAAATAACCCTTAACAGGACTGATATAATTAAGCTGAGAATCAAAAAATAACGTTGAAGGATAAGCATTTATACCTAGAAATCTAGTGAATTCGTGAGAGGAGTTTCTCTTCTGTGCCCTAGAACTATCATAATTTGGATTTTTAAAAATTCTATCCATGAAACTAACAGTTTGATTTCCTTCTGCATTAAACTTAACAGCATAATAATTTTTGTTTATAAAATCGACTATTTCTGGGTTTGAAAATGTGTTTTTGTCCATAAGCTTGCACGGACCACACCAATTAGTATAAACATCGATAATAACATTTTTAGGTTTAGTTTTCTGAAACTCAACAACCTCTTCTAAACTGATCCAATTTATTTCTTGAGATTGAACTTTGAAAAAAAATAAAACGAAAAATACTAATAAAAAATATTTTTTAAATCTTAAATAACTATCATTCTGCATTATGAACTAATCTTTTAAGTGGCTTAATAATCAATATTACTAATACACCAAAAATTGTGCAAAAAATTGTAATTCCTGTAAAGGTCCAAAAATCACCGGCTTCGGATGCATTTTCACCTATTAATCCAGCTACTTTATTTCCTAAACCTGTAGCTGCAAAATATGCACCCATCATAAAAGCTCCCCACCTTGCAGGAGCTAATTTTGTAATAAATGAGAGTGCAACAGGAGATGCACATAATTCACCTATAGTATGAAATAAATAAGCTAACATCAACCAATACATCGCAGATTTTTGAGTTATCTCACCCGCGGCATTGTATGTTACCTCATTTGATGCTAAGGACATAAATGAAAAACCTAATCCCATTATAATAACACCTACTGCCATTTTAAAAATTGAAGAGTGTTCATACCCTCTTTTTTTCCACCAAATCCAAAAAGAACCTACTAATGTGGCAAATATTAATATATAAGTAGCGTTTGCAGATTGAAACCAACTAGCTGGAACCATAAAATTTCCTAAAGCTAAATCAGTTTTTTGAGAAGCATAAAGATTCATTAAACCTCCAGCCTGTTCAAAAGCTCCCCAAAATACTATTACGATAAGAAAAGCAAGGTATGTAACTAAAATTCTGTCTTTTTCAATTTTATTTCCATCATTATATACTACAATTGCGAACCCTACTGCAAAAGCAATTCCAATCAATAATAATCCATAACTCCAATCTCCACTATATCCTAAATAAAGACCTAATAAAGCCGTTAAACTAAATCCAATTAATGAATTTGTAGTTTTAAAAATCTGTAAAAATAAATTAGTAGATTCTTTATTTGTATTCTCTAATTCAATTTTGTTTCCAACATGAGATAAGTATTTTTGACCTCTCCAATACACAAATTGACCAATAGCCATTCCTATTCCAGCTAGACCGAAACCATAATGCCAATTATAAACTTCTCCAACGTAACCAACTACAATAGCTGAAACAGCTGCACCAACATTAATTCCCATATAAAAAATATAAAAACCCATGTCTCTTTTATCAATATCTTCATTCCCATACAAACCACCAACCATAGTAGAAATATTACCCTTTAAACATCCAACCCCTAAAACAATAAAAGTAAGTCCAGTGTAGAAAGCCCACAATGCTTCAACCGCTAAAATTCCATGACCAAAACACAGTAAAAGTCCTCCAACCATAACAGATTTTTTTTGACCAAGAAATCTGTCTGCTAAAATTCCACCTGGTATTGTTGCTAAATAAACAAACATAGTATACCAACCGTACAAAGCAATTGCAGAACCATCACTCCAACCCATTCCTGGGTTTTCTCCTCCTGTCTCTGAAACTAAATATAAAACAAGAATTGCTCTCATTCCATAATAACTAAATCGTTCCCACAATTCAGTAAAAAATAATACGAAAAGTCCTATGGGATGTCCAAAAAGTGTTTTTTGATGTAATTCAATTTGATTGCTCATAAATTTTATTTAATAATTAATTATTTTTTTTCCATGATAAAATTTTCCATTTACTATATCATTTAACTTATCAAAGTTCTGAAAAGTTATTCCACCTGCTATAATTATTTCAAATCTATTGGGTACTAAAACTAACATTTTTTTTAGAGTTTCAACGGCATTTATAGCAAAACGCTCACCGCCAGATGTAAGCACTCCATTTATATTTGAGTTTTTAGAAATTAATGATAAAGATTCAAAGACTGAACTAGTAGAGTCTATCGCTTTATGAATGATAACATTTAAAGGTTTTGCAACTTCTGAAAGTCTATTTATTTGTTTCATTTCAAAATTATACTCTTCATCCAAACATCCAAATACTACTCCGTCTAAACCTAGATTCTTACAAAATTTAATATCATCAATCATAGTACTTATCTCATCTTCAGAATACACAAAAGATGGATGTTTTGGTCTAATCATAACTCTGATAGGAATTTTTAATATTGAAAATGCACTTTTAATTAAATCTTTTGAGGGAGTTAAACCATCTAAATCTAATCTTCCGCATAGTTCAATTCTATTGGCTCCATTCTTTTCAGCATTTATTGCATCATCCAATGAATCGACACAAACTTCTTTAATGATTTGCATTTAAGAAAGATACCTAAAAATGATATCTTTTGAAAGTTTCAATTGCAGTGTAATCGGACATGCCTATGTCTCGAAACTTTTTAGCTATCGCCCTGTTTCTATCCTCAGTTCTTACCCAAAACTCTCTATTATCATCTCCCTGAAACATAACATTATCTTTTTGTGTTTGATGATAGAATATAGCTTTTCTTTTTCTTAATACTTGATTTGGACTCATCGGAACGGCCATATCTATAAGATGAATTGGCCATTCATGCCAAGCTCCTCTGTATAACCAAACCCAGCAATCTTTCATGAAAGATTTATTTTTTAAATCATCTAAAACACTAAGAAAAATATCTAAACAAACTTTATGGGTTCCATGTGGATCTGCCAAATCTCCAGCAGCATAAATTTGGTGAGGTTTTAAATTGGTTATAATGTCTCTTGTTATATCAAAATCTATTTCAGTTGGAATATTTTTCTTTACAGTTCCTGTCTCATAGAAAGGTAATTTTAAAAAATGAACTTGTGAGTCAGGAATCCCAAAAAATCTTGTAGCAGCTAGTGATTCTTTTTCTCTGATAATTCCAGCAATTTTTCTAACTTCAGGATGATTTAAAATTTCATTATTTCCATTCAACATATTTATAAGTTCTTTATTCTCACATTTAGAATTTGGAAATGCTGAACTTGTAACTTCTAAAAACTTTAAAACATCAGTATTGTTAACTGCTATATTTCCAGAAGTTTGATATACAATGTGGACTTCATGACCCTGAGAAACTAATCTATCAAAAGTACCACCCATGGAAATTACATCGTCATCAGGGTGTGGACTAAAAATAATAACTCTTTTTTTTGCTGGACTAGATCTTTCTGGTCTTACTTTGTCGTCTGAATCAGGCTTACCACCTGGCCATCCTGTGATCGATCTATGTAATCTTTTATAAAAGTCAAGATTTAAATCATAATATGATTTACTGATGAGTAATTCCGAAAGATTATATTCATTATAATCTGATTCTGTTAAATTTAAGATTGATTTTTCAGTTTGTTCACAAAGCCATGCAACTGCTTTAGCTTTTAATTCTTCATTCCAATCACATGAACCCGTACGCCAAGGTGATTTTATTCTAGTTAGTGAATCAGATGCTGCTTCATCTAATACAAATGTTACGTTATTATGCTTTTGTAAAAAACTTGAAGGAATATTAGAATCTATTTCGCCCTCAATTGCTTTTTGAACAACTGATGATTTATTATTTCCCCAAGCCATAAGAACAATTCTTTTGGACTTTCTAATAGTTCTAATACCCATGGTAATGGCAGTGGTTGGAACATTTTCAATTCCGTAAAAGGATTTTCTCGCATCATTTCTTGTCATGTAATCTAAATGCACTAACCTAGTTAAAGAACTGTAATTGGAACCAGGTTCATTAAATCCAATATGACCAGTTCTTCCAATTCCCAACAATTGAAAATCTATACCACCTGCATCAACAATTTGTTTTTCATAAGTAACACAATATTCATTAATTTTTTCTGTTGAAATATTACCATTCGGAATATGGATATTTTTCTTATTTATATCGATGTGATCAAATAAATGAATACCCATAAAATGATGATAACTGTTAATATCATCTTTATCCATTGGAAAATACTCGTCAAGATTAAAAGCGACTACATTTTTAAAACTTAAATCATCCTCTTTATGCATTCTGACTAATTCCTGATAAACAGAAATTGGAGAAGATCCGGTCGCTAAGCCTAAAACACAATTTTTGTTTTGCTTTTGTTTCTTTTTAATTAAATCAGCTATCTCTTGTGCTACTTTTAAAGATGCTTGTTTTGAGTCATTAAAAATTACACTGTGAATTTTTTCAAATCTAGTTTCTTCTAAAGTACCTGGCGATTTATAAGAGATATTCATTAATTTAATTTTTTAAGTTTATTCCAATTGTATTTTAATCCGAAAGAAAAAACTATTGCTATTGTTAGAAATGTAATTCCGTCGTTTATTTGACCGTAAATAAAATATCCCGTTGAGAACAATAAAGAGTATATGGCGAAACACCCGCATAACATACAAAGTATACCTAATGGAACTGACCAAGTTTCGTTAATTCCAGATTTATTAAAAGAAATATTTTGTTTTTTGGCTTCCATTTTAATCTTTTTCCATCCTGGTCCCCCTGGGTTAGTTTTTTTACAAAAATTAATTAAAGATTCCGATGTATCTGGTTTTGTTAAAAAAGTTACTAAAACCCATATTATAGTAGTGATCAAGACTACAACAGGAAATTTATAATAGCTTGGAAATTGTCCAGAATCAGAAAACAAAACATCTCCTAACGAGGAAAAATTTAAAATGATTGAAATAAATCCTGAAACAAACATTGCTGAAATTTCACTCCAAGCATTTATTCTCCACCAGAACCATCTCAATATAAAAATAAGTCCAGTTCCCGCACCAAACATTAAAATAACATCAAATAATTGAAGAGCATTTGTCAATAACAATGCAAATGCAGAACTAAGAACAAACAAAGTTACAGTTGAAATTCTTCCAATATTAACTAGTTCTTTTTCTGAAGCATTTTTATTAATCTGTTGTTTGTAAAAATCATTTACTATGTAAGATGAACCCCAATTTAAATGTGTAGAAATTGTTGACATATATGCAGCACCAAGAGAGGCAACCACTATGCCTAAAAGACCAGATGGAAGCATTGTAAGCATTGCAGGATATGCTAAATCTTGACCTAACTTATCAGTAGATATATTAGGGAAAGCTTCTTGAATACTTGCTAAATCAGGAAAAACAACCAAAGATGCTAAAGCAACAATTATCCATGGCCACGGTCTTAACGCATAATGCATGACATTAAAGAAAAAGGTAGCGCCAATAGCATGATTTTCATTTTTTGCTGCCAACATTCTCTGTGCAATATAACCTCCTCCACCTGGTTCTGCACCAGGATACCATGAACTCCACCACTGAACAGCAAGAGGAACTATTAGTAACGGTATATATACATCAGGGTTATCAAAACTTGGAACTATAGAAAGTTTACCTGATATATTTTCATTTGATATCAAATTAGATAATCCTCCAATCTCTGGTAAGTTGACTAGATAATATGCGGCACCAATCGAACCAGCCATAGCAACAAAAAATAATATAAAATCTGTATATACAACTCCTCTAAAACCACCAACGGTACTAAAAATCACTGTAATAGAACCTGCATATAGAATAGTTTCCACAGGATCTAATCCTAACATGATCTCACCAATTTTAATTGCGGCAAGCGTAACTCCAGCCATGGCCATTACATTGAAAATAACTCCTAAATAAATTGCTCTAAATCCTCTTAAAAACTTACCTCCCCAACCGCTATATCTAAGCTCATAAAATTCCATATCAGTAGAAACATTAGATCTACGCCATAGTTTTGCATAAACAAAAACTGTTAAAAGACCAGTAAAAAGAAATGCCCACCATACCCAATTTCCTGAAACTCCGTTATTTCTTACAATATCAGTTACTAGGTTGGGAGTATCAGTTGAAAACGTTGTTGCTACCATTGAAATTCCTAGTAACCACCACGGCATATTCCTGCCAGATAAAAAATATTCACTTGAGCTAGAAGAAGATTTTTTTGAAACATAAAACCCAATGAACAAGGTTATTGAAAAAAATCCTATAATTATTGAAATATCGAGAAAAGAAAGATCTATCATAAGTTAATTGTTATTTAAATTTAGTAAATAAAATTTTGTTGCAATTTTTTAATAGATAAAAAGACAGTAACTATAGACTAAATATTCCTGGGGACACATTAGCTTTTACCACTTCTTTAGCTCCAACTTTATACATAGCATTAATAATTTTGTTTTCATTTACTTTGTTTGTCAATATCAGGATTGATCCTCCTCCGCCTGAACCAATAATTTTAGCTCCATATGATCCGTTTTTTAAAGCTAAATCAATCATTCTATCTATTAAAGGAACAGTTACAGATAAATCATTTTTTAAAATATTATGGTGTCTATTCATTAATTTACCAATATTATTAAGATTTGGATTTTTCTTTTTTAGTTCTAAATATGCAGTTTGGGTAATCGAATGGTTTTCCACAGCTGCTCTAAAATATTTAAAAGAGGTTTTACTCAATCGACTTTTATATTGGCTTATTTCTTTAACTGAAATTTCTTTTAAATTAAAAGTCGGATTATTTAACTTAATTTTTTCTACAGCACTAATAACTTTACTTTTTAAGTTTTTCAAAACTAAATCAGTTTTTTTCTTAACACCTGAATTTGCAATTATAAAGCTCTTGACGGGGTTATTTATTTTTTTAAAACTAAAAGCATTTTTAGTTTCTAAAAAAATAGTATTTCCAAGTGATATTGAATACTGATCCATTCTTCCCCCAGAACCTTCTTGTTCTAATACCTCGCTTTTATATGCTAGCTCAGCAATAAACTCTTCAGAACATGTCTTGTGGTAAAAAACTTTTATAAAGAAACTAATCAAAGCAACCGTTAAAGCTGAAGAACTTGAAATTCCTGCATTAATAAAAATATCACTACTAATTTTTATATCATAGCCTGTATCTATATTTATATTATTATTAATCAAAGTTCTTATAACATGTCTAATATGATCTCCTTTTTTTAAAACTGAAAAATCTTCATTTAAATTGATCTTGATTATTTTATTAAGATTAATCAAAGTAAATAATAAATAATTAGCATTATTTGGAACTCCTTCAACTATCATGTATTTGTTTATAGCACATGCTATGACCGGAAGTCCAAGATAATCTTGATGATCACCAAATAAACAAATTCTCGCAGGTGCTTTAGATTTCATTTAGCTATTGTTCAAGTGAAGGAATGATAAATTCTTTTAAGTAAGGAGTGCTATGAGCCTCTTTAAGTTTTTGTTCAAGCTCTTTTACTATTTCTGGATTTTTAGAAGAAACATCATTTAATTCTTTTTCATCATAACTCAAATCAAACAATTTTAATTTTGAAGGGTTTTTAAATAAATTATTTTTCACACCTTTCCATTTACCCATTCTTATAGCTTGCAGACCTCCACTTGCTGGATATTCCCAATACAAATAATCATGTTTAGCCTGGACTCCTCCAATCATTTCAGGATAAAAACTTACACCATCTGTTTGTATTTCATTATCAATTCCAGCAACATCACAGGCCGTTTCAAAAAAATCATAAAATGCTGATATATGATTTGATTTAGAGCCTGCCTTTATTTTATTGGGCCAAGATGCAATCATGGGAACTCTTATACCGCCTTCACTTACGCTCCCTTTCATTGTTCCTCTAGAATTAACAAACTTGCCTGTACTATTAAAAAACTTATAATCGACATGATCAACCCATGATGGACCATTATCACTTGTGAAAATAATTAAAGTATTTTCATATTGATTAATCTCTTTTAATTTTTCAATTAATTCACCAACTTGTTCATCTAAATAAGAAATCATAGCAGCATAAGTAGCTCTTGGAGTTTTATTTGGATAGTATGATTTTCCAGTGTAAGGGATTTCTTTTCCAAACTTTTTTTGATAATAATTAACCCACTTTTTTGGAGCTTGTAATGGTAAATGTGGAATTGGTGATGCGTAATATAAAAAAAATGAAGTGCTTTGATTTCTTGAAATAAAATTCAAAGCTTCTTTATGCATTAAGGTCGGTGCATAATCGTTTTGATTATATTTTGAATATGACTCTGGTTCATTAGGATCTAAACCATCCAAACCTTCTTGTTTTGTAACTATATAATTATCTAATAAATCTCTAGTTTCATTCTTCCATAAATGAGTTGGGTAATAAGTGTGAGCTTGTCTTTGACAATTATATCCATAAAAAAAATCGAAGCCTTTTTTATTGGGAATACTATTAGTAAGTGGTGCTCCAAGCCCCCATTTACCGACCATACCTGTTTTATAACCATTATCATGTAAAACTTGAGCTACGGTTGTAATTGAATCCAAAAGAGGCCTTTGCCCCTCCAAATAAGGGTCTTCAAGCATAGCTTTAAAACTCCATACATTTCCTCTTTCAGACCACTCACCATTAGCTCTTATATGAGTATTTCCAGAGTGATTACCTGTCAACAAAACACTTCTAGCTGGAGCGCACACCGGCGCACCAGAATAATGATCAGTAAAAATCATTCCTGATTTTGCTAAATTATCGATGTTTGGAGTCTCAATTAATTTTTGTCCAAAAACACCTATTTCGCCATAGCCTAAATCATCAGCAAGAATATATATTATGTTTGGACGCTGCGGTTCAATATTGAAGTCACAAGCATAATTTAACATTAACACAAAACATAATATTATTATTGAAAATTTATTAATAAAATATTTCATTGTTTTATTTTGAAGTTAACACTAATTTAAAAAATTGAAACAACATCACCAATACATTGATTATCTTTGAATAATGAAAAAAGAATTTTTTGAAAATAAAATTGAAGGGTTTTCTAAAATTAGTAAAAAGGAAAAAATAGAATGGATTGAATCAAATTATTTCAAGAAAAAATCTACTTCAATTTTAGAACAATATTGGAATAAAGATGAGGTACTTCAAAAAATTCATGATGAATTTACAGAAAATACAATATCGAATTTTTACTTACCGCTAGGTGTAGCTCCCAACTTTTTAATTGACGGAAAAGACTATACGATTCCTATGGTTATTGAAGAAAGTTCAGTAATTGCTGCTGCCTGTAAAGCAGCAAAATTTTGGAGAAATAAAGGTGGATTCAAAACTCAAATTTTAAATTTTAAAAAAACTGGTCAAGTTCATTTTATTTTTAACGGAGAAAAAGATAAGTTATTTAAGTTTTTTAATGAAATTAAACCGACACTCTTAAAGGACAGTAATTCTATTAGTTCAAATATGAATAAAAGAGGAGGTGGAATATTAGAAATTGAAATTCTAGATAAAACTTCTGATATTGAAAACTACTTTCAAATAAATTCAATCTTTGATACTGTTGATTCTATGGGTGCTAATTTTATAAACTCATGCTTAGAACAATTTGCAACCACACTTAAAAGAGAAGCTAAAATTTACAATGAATTTGATGATCATGAAAAAGAAATAGAAATAATAATGAGTATTCTTTCAAATTATGTTCCAGATTGTGTTGTAAAAGCTGAAGTTAGTTGTGATGTCGATTCAATTGGCGAAAATGGAATAAACGGAGCCGAATATGTGAAAAAGTTTGCTCAAGCTATTCAAATTGCAAAAACACAAACTGAAAGAGCGGTTACTCATAATAAAGGAATAATGAATGGAATTGATTCTGTTATTATTGCAACTGGAAATGACTTTAGAGCTATAGAAGCTGGCGTACATGCTTATGCTGCCAAAGATGGATTTTACAAAAGCTTAACTGATGTCTCAATTGAAAATAACATTTTTAAATTTTGGATTGAAGTGCCCTTATCCTTAGGAACAGTCGGAGGAATAACCAACTTACATCCCCTAGTGAAATGGTCATTGAATTTATTAGACAATCCCAAAGGAAAAGAATTAATGAAAATAGTTGCTGTTGCAGGACTTGCACAAAATTTTGGAGCGATTAATTCATTAATAACAACTGGCATACAAAAAGGACATATGAAAATGCACTTGATAAATATTTTAAATTCATTGGATGCAAATGAAAAAGAAAAAGAAATATTAATCAATTTTTTTAAAAAAAATACTGTTTCTTACAGTTCTGCTAAAACTGAATTAACAAACTTAAGAAACAATGGATTTTAATACTTCAAGTCCTGGAAAACTTTTAATTACAAGTGAATATTATGTTGTTAAAGGAGCTCTAGCGCTAGCTATTCCAACAAAATTTAAACAAAGTTTAGATTTTAAATGTACAAATTCAAATAAACTAGAATGGAAAAGTTATGATAGAAAAAATGAAGTTTGGCTGAGTTGCGAATTTGATCTTTCTGACTTAAGGATTACAAAAAACATAAATAAATTTAGCAAAACACTACAGTCTTTATTAATTTCTGCTAACAAAATAAATTCAGAATTTTTAAAGAAAAACACTGGAGGTTTGGTATCAACTCATCTTAATTTTTCTAGAAAATGGGGGCTTGGAACTTCATCAACTTTAATTAATAATATTTCAAAATGGGCTAATATTGATCCATTTGAATTATTGTGGACCAATTATAAAGGAAGTGGTTACGACATAGCATGCGCATTGGCAAAAGGACCAGTTTTATATCAGCTAAAAAATAATATCCCAATAGTTAATCCAGTTAAATTCAATCCTAAATATATTAATAATCTATTTTTTATTTACCTAAATAAAAAACAGGATAGTAATACAGAAATAGATAAGTTTTCTAAAAGAAAAATCACTAATTCAACTATTAACATATTGTCTAATCTTACAATGGATTTTGTAAATTCACAAACACTATTAAATTTTCAAAATTGTATAATAGAGCATGAAACTATAATTTCAAAAACTTTAAAAACCGAAACAGTAAAAAATAAATATTTTAAAGATTATACTGGCGAAATAAAAAGCTTAGGCGCATGGGGAGGGGATTTTGTTTTAGCTGCTGGACCAATTAATTCTAAAAATTATTTTAACAAAAAAGGCTATAAAACAGTTTTTAATTATAATGAAATATTTTAATGATTAAAAAGTTTGGCACGATTAATGTAAAATAATTAACACATAATATTTTTGGTTAGTTGTTGTTAAAATGCTCAGTTTCCTAAAGCTGAGCATTTTTGTTTTATTATATATCTAAGACTGTTCTAAACCCAACGTGTTGCGAACTACTATCAGGTGTGCTTTTCATTCTCATTGAATTTCTAAAGCCACTACAATAAGAGTCGTTACAAAGAAAACTTCCTCCTCTCATCACTCTTTTAGAACTAAATGGATCATTAGGATCATAGCTTTTTGTTGGTCCTTTAGGATTGTTTGCCAACCCATTTGAAATAGTTGAATAATAATCGCTGTGATATAAATCAGAACACCATTCCCAAACATTTCCGGAAATATCATATAAACCAAAATCATTTTTTTCAAATGATTTTACAGGTGAAGTATAATAAAATTCATCGGATGAAATGTTATTTGAGGGAAAATTTCCTTGCCAAATATTAGCTTTTTGTGTACCAGTTCCGACTGGCTCATTTCCCCAGGTATAAATAGTATTTGAATTACCTGATCTCATTGCATATTCATATTCAGCTTCAGTTGGCAATCTTCTTCCTTTCCAATTACAATAAGCTACAGCGTCGTCCCAGCTAACATGAATAACAGGATGATCTAAAATTGTATCAATAGTACTTTCTTTGCCATAAGGATGCTTCCAGTTAACTTCTTTTTGAAGTTTCCACCATTGAGAAAAATCATTTAAATTTTTCGTTTGTGACTCAAAAAAAACAAGAGAGGAAGGTGCTAACAAACTGTCGTGAGGTTTTGGAATATTAGGCGGTAAATATTTTTTTAAGTCATCCCAATCTATTTTTCTTTCAGCAGTAGTCAAATAGCCAGTAGATTCTATAAATTTTTTAAAGTCAGCATTAGTAACTTCGGTTTCGTCCATTAAAAAAGAATTGATCAAAACTTTATGTTGAGGATATTCATCTCTCATCGCTTGTTTATTATCAGCTCCCATCAAAAATTCACCTCCCTGTATGAAAATCATTCCAGTCGGAATTTCAACTTTACTTTGTTTTTTTTCTAAATTATTACAAGAAAAATTTAAACATAAAATTAAAAAGAAGACTATTTTTTTCATTAGATAGGGTCAATATTTAATAACAAGAATTATTTAATCCATTAAATTAAATGATTAATAATATAAATTAAGGCTTTAATCCTTTTTAAGACAAACTTAGAGATTAATTTTTTTAAATTAGAGTTAAGAACAACTATTATTATGAGTAAAAATTTAGCAGAAGAGTACTGGAAAAAAAATATTAAATATCTATTAATTCTTTTATCAATTTGGTTTACCGTTTCCTTTGGATTTGGTATAATATTAATTGATGAATTAAATCAAATAAAAATTGGTGGATTTAAACTTGGATTCTGGTTTGCTCAACAAGGTTCTATTTACGTTTTCGTGACGTTAATATTTATTTATATTGGTCTTATGAACAGACTAGATAAGAAATATCATTCTAAAAAATAATTATGGATTTACAACTATGGATATGGTTAATGATTGGTATAACTTTTTCGTTATATATAGGCATTGCCATTTGGTCAAAGGCTGGATCAACAAAAGAATTTTATGTAGCAGGCTCTGGTGTATCTCCAATAGCAAATGGAATGGCAACTGCTGCAGACTGGATGTCAGCAGCATCATTTATTTCAATGGCAGGGTTGATATCTTTTATGGGTTATGACGGTTCAGTATATCTTATGGGATGGACTGGGGGATATGTTTTATTAGCTTTATTGTTGGCTCCGTATTTAAGAAAATTTGGAAAATTTACTGTTCCTGATTTTATTGGAGATAGATATTACTCTGATACAGCAAGACTTGTTGCGGTCTTTTGTGCGCTTATAATTTCTTTCACATATGTTGCAGGTCAAATGAGAGGTGTTGGACTTGTCTTTTCGAGATATTTAGAAGTTGATATAAATACTGGTGTTGTCATTGGAATGGCAATTGTTTTATTTTATGCTGTTTTAGGAGGGATGAAAGGAATTACATACACACAAGTAGCTCAATATTGTGTCCTAATATTTGCCTTTATGGTGCCTGCTATTTTTATTTCTATGCAAATGACCGGAAATCCAATTCCTCAATTAGGTTTTGGATCTATAGGGACAGATGGAGTTTATCTTTTAGAAAAATTAGACGGATTAAGTAGGGACTTAGGGTTTCACGAATATACAACTGGATCAAAATCTAAACTTGATGTGTTTTTCATCACAGCAGCTCTAATGATTGGAACAGCTGGTCTTCC
>ENA-OQVM01001200-OQVM01001200.1-marine-metagenome-genome-assembly--contig:-NODE-1200-length-35486-cov-18.355192_pt1 | contig 35486 bp, 29 predicted proteins | sample MGYA00237776_ERZ505498 | MGnify/ENA primary metagenome ERZ505498 (study PRJEB26159, sample SAMN06265151) | marine metagenome | isolation source: Helgoland LTER site | place: Germany:Helgoland, sampling...
AATAGTATTTATTTATATGTGTGTTTCTATAGTTAGAAACTAATTGTTTGTTACTCCTGTACTAATACCTGTGTAAGAACCTCATAATAGCGTTGGGCTATAAACATAGCTCCTTTTGTATTGTAATGCACATCGTCGGCAAGCATAGCATCTGTAAAACCCGAGTACATGTCTACAGCTATAACCTGAGAGGTAGTGGTAGATTTATTTTCTACGATAGTTAATATTTCATCTTGTAATTGATTGAAATAATACAAAAGCTCCTCTGTCATGATATTGGAGCGTCCTGGAGCCATTTGTTCTATAATTAGTGTAACATTAGGGTTAACTTCTTGAAGTATATCAACAATATCATTTATATTACTAATAGCCTCATCATAGGAGAGATTTTGTAAGCCATCATTTCCTCCAGGAGAACTAAACAGTACAATATCTGGAGCACCGGTTTGATCAAGGTCATTCTCCAATTGGTCTAAAATGTCTCCAGATGTCCAACCGCCTCTTCCTTGATGATCTGGATCAAAATTAAGATTTTCAACAACAGGGTAGGAGCCAGGATCATTCTGGGTGCCAATAAAATCAAAAGTCCAATTATTTTCAATTAAACTCTTCCAGGTTTCATACCTAAAGCTCTCATATTGTGGTCTATTGCCTTCAACCCGGGACGCGCCAAGGGCCATTATTTTATTTATTGTGGTATTGGTATTTGTGTTGGTTTGTTCTATAGGCTCATCACCACACGAGATGAGCCCCATCAATACAAACCCTATAAGTGCCCATATTTTAATTATTCTCATAGTGTATTATTGTTTAGATATTTGGCAAGCAAGCCATGAAAATGATGCACTCCTTTTTCTCGTGTAGGAGAAAAACGGCCCGAGGTGTAAAATTTAGACTGCAAGCCTTTATGGACTCCTTCTACAACAAACTCATCTTCACGCTCTACCTTATCAAGTAAAGCGCCGGCCCCCGTGTTTATTTTACTTTCATCATATACATAGGTTATAAAAGATACTTTGGTTTTATTTAAATGAATTGGTTTTACAATATTTATAGAAAGCCCCCAAGGATAAAAATTAAACATCATGTTAGGAAATACCCAATAGTAATAAGCAGCCACGTTTTTACCATAATCTGGATGGCCTTCTGGCAAGTCAAAAACCTCTTCACCTCCCTGAGAATACCCTATTTGTAAATTAAAGTGCTCATAAATTTCTGTTTTATAAGATCCGTAATCTAACGCTTTATTTAAGTCTTCGTGTACAAAAGGGATATGGAATCCTTCTAGGTAATTGTCACAATACAGCGCCCAATGGCAATTAATGATGTAATCTTTATTAGCACTTGTGTCAAGTTTAAACTTATCTAAGGGTAAAAAACCAACACGCTGGTTCATAATATCTATAACCTTAGAAAAATCAAAGGTAGGGTCCAGACCAACAAATAAGTGACTGCACCAGTTATAAAGCTTAAATTGATGTAAACCATCACATGGTCTAGGAAAATCTTTTGCCTTTTCAAACTCAGGCATACTTTTAAAACTGCCATCAAGCTCAAAACGTCTTCCATGATACATACAGGTTAATTGCTTCATTTTTCCTGGATGATGCGCCACAATATTACCTCTGTGTGTACATACATTGCTGATGCAAGAAATAGTATTTTCTTTATCTTTAACAAGCAACATTGGCTCAGCTATAAAATTCTCTAAAAGAGTAATTGGATATACAGACTCCACCAGTGGTATGGTGGTGTTTGCATCGCCAATCCATTGCCACGTTTTTTCAAAAACACGCTCTTTAAGGGCGTCAAATACTTCTTGACTTCGGTAAAAAGTTGCAGGAAGTGTCTGGGCGCAAGTAATGTCTGGATTGATATAGAATTTTTCCATAATAGCGTATTTAGGTTGTTTTTTTAATTTTAATATAGAAAGGTACACCTATTGCCAGTAATACAACACCCCAACTAATAGTTTCTATACCGCACCCTATAATTACCCAAACGCAAAATAAAATAGTAGTGTAAGACAGCAGTTTTTTACTCAAGGAAATAGCACCTTCTTTCTTTCGCTCTAAAATAAGAAAACTAATGGTAGATAACAAGTAGGGGGTTAGCACAGATAGCGTTGATAGCTTCATCATAAATGTAAAAGCTTCAATGAGTCCTTTTGTATAATTGAGCCCCATTAAAATAGAGGCTAAAATACTGGATAGTATGATTCCACAAATTGGAGCACCATGCGTGTTTGTTTTTCCAAATATTTTCGGAAATAACGTATCTTGAGCTGCAGCCATTGGTATTTGTCCTTGGATAAGTATCCAACCATTTAGTGCTCCAAGAGTTGCAATTACTGCGCCTGCTGCAACAATGTACTTTGCCGAATCTCCCCAAAACAAACCAGCAGCATCTGCAAATGGTGCGTTAGATTGGGATAGTACATCTGGAGGTATGATACCCATAATAGCAATAGTGCTCATGATGTACACCACAATTGTTATCAGCGTGCCTGCCATGGTAGCCTTTTTTATGGTCGTATCTGCATTTACAATGTGTTTGCTTGCTATAGTAGCACTTTCCATTCCTAAAAAGGCAAACAAAGTTAAGGTGGTGGTAATTGTAATGGCAGAAAAGCTAGAGCTACCACTTATATTAATTGGAAAAAAATGATCTGTATTGATGTAAAGAATGCCAATAAAACCTACAAGGGTTATGGGTACAATCTTTAATATGGTTGTTAGTACTTGTACCAGCGCTATTGTTTTTAAAGCTTTAGAATTAATCCAAGTAAAAAACCAAATAACACCTAAACCTGTGGTAATTGCGGCAAATTTGTTTTCGCCAAGAACAGGAAAAAACACCTCTAAATAACCAACTAGAGCAACGGCAATAGCCGCATTGGTACACCAAATAGAAATCCAATATCCCCAAGCAACTAAAAATCCAGGGAGTTCTCCAAGACCAAGTCTAGTATAGGCGTAAGGGCCACCTATGGTATTAGGTGCTATACGGCCTAGATTTCCAAATACTTTTGCAAGCAGTAGCGCCCCAAGAGAAGAAAACAACCAACCAAACAGGCTAATAGATCCGTATGCTGCCAATGATGCAGGCAGCAAGAAAACTCCTGACCCTATCATGTTACCAGCTACTAGGGAAGTGCTAGACCAAAATCCAATTTTTTTATCACTCATGTTAACTTAGGGCATATTTCTAGGAATTTCATGACATACCATCAAAAATTAGTAGTGTAAAAGCCCTTTGCCAAGATAGTAGAAATAAGTTAACTTTAATTTACAATAATAAGAATGCTTTTAAATCACTATAGTTTGAAATTGTAGTTGCCACCTTTTTGTTTGCTATGACAGCTTGTATTTGTTTTGGTAAGGCCTGTTTTGTTTTAACAACATCTTCAACAACATCTAGAAACTTGGTAGGATGTGCTGTTTCTAAAAACACACAGTGGGCCCTTGTGTTTTTCTCTAAGTATGCCTTACAGCCTAAATAGCCAACCGCTCCATGAGGGTCTGCCACATAACCGTGCTTGGTATAGATATCTAACATAGCTTTTCTTGTTTGGGTATTGTTAAAACTATAGGAAGATAGATTTTTTTGTAAACTGTCAAATTTATTTTTATAGATTTCTTGAATTCTAATAAAGTTGCTAGGATCTCCAACATCCATGGCATTGCTAATGGTTTGCACAGATTTTACAGGCGCGTACAGCTGTGTTTTTAGATATTTTGTCACCACATTATTATCGTTATTAGCCGCTATGAAATGCTTAATAGGTAGTCCTAATTGTTGTGCCATCATACCTGCACATACATTACCGAAATTTCCACTTGGCACAGAAAAGACAATATCTTTATGTGTTTTATACAGCTTTTTATAGGCAAAGAAAAAGTAAAACATTTGAGGCAACCAACGCGCCACATTAATTGAGTTAGCAGAGGTTAATTGTATGCTTTTGGTAATATCTTTATCTAAAAAAGCATTTTTAACCATGGCTTGACAATCATCAAAGGTACCCTGCACTTCTAGCGCGCTTATGTTTTGCCCAAGGCTTGTTATTTGCTTTTCTTGGATATCACTTACTTTTTTACTAGGATATAGTATCACTACATTAACATCCTTAACTCCTAGAAAACCATTGGCTACCGCTGCGCCTGTATCTCCAGAGGTAGCAACCAATACGGTTACTAGGTTTGTATTGCCCCTGTTAAAATACCCTAAACAACGTGCCATAAAACGCGCTCCAACATCTTTAAATGCCATGGTAGGTCCATGAAAGAGCTCTAGGGTTGATATATTTTTACTCAGCGATACAATAGGAAAATCAAAGCATAGGGTTTCTTCTATAATATTTTTTAGAATATCCTCAGGGATTTCAGGTGTTACAAACTGCTTTATAGCCTCAAAAGCAATCTCAACATCAGACAGGGTATCTATGTTCTCAAAAAATGATTTTGATAAAGGTGTTATTTTTTCAGGAAAATACAGTCCTTTATCATCTGCCAATCCTTTAATAACAGCATCTTTAAATGATACTTCTTCGGCTTTTCTATTTAAACTGTAGTATTTCATTTTCTATTTTTATTAAATATCCTTTTTTTCTTACTTACTAAAAATTACCATATAACTATAGAATTTTAACCCCCCGAGTATTAATTTTTGAGATGTGAACATCAAATTTAATACCTGTGTTTGAATATATGTTTCTCATTACATCTCCTACTTTGTTAGCGTTTTCAATTCCTTCGCATAAAGAAAAGATAGAAGGCCCAGAACCTGAAATATTTGTTCCTAAAGCCCCAACATTTAGTGTTTGCTGTTTAACCTCATTATAATGTGGTATTAGTTTACTTCTATGTGGTTCTATAATAACATCATGTAAAGACCTTTTCATTAAGGGGTAATCACTCGTGTGTAAGCTATGAATAAAACTGCCAACATTTGCCCACTGAATAATGGCATTCTTAAGGGGCACATTTTTTGGAAGTATGGCTCTAGAAATAGCTGTTTTTATTTCTATTTGTGGATGGATAATAGTAACATATAAATTATCTGGAGATGGAATTTGTAATATCTCTAGAGGGCTTACACTTTTAACTAAAGTAAAACCTCCAAAGAGCGCAGGTGCTATATTATCTGCGTGTTCAGATCCACTAGCCAACGCTTCTCCTTTGATGGCAAATTGGGTGAGCTGTGTTTTGTTTAAAGGGCTCCCTAAAAGCGCGTTGATTCCATAAACGCTACCAACAGCGCTTGCTGCACTGCTGCCTATACCACTTCCAGGTTTTATGTTTTTTTTGATTTCAATTTCAAAACCACAATCTGGTTGAAGCTCCTGATACATGGCCAGGGCAGATACTCCAGCAACATTCAATTCTGTTTCAAAAGGAAGTTTAAACCCTTCAATTTTAGTTATTCTAACCCCTTTTTCATCAACTTTTCTTACTACCATTTCATCTCCTATAGTATCTAGGCAAAGGCCTAATACATCAAAGCCACAGGCTACATTAGCAACTGTTGCTGGAGAAAATAGTTTAATTTCACTCTTATTCATTTGAAAATATATAGGGGTGATTTATCTATATTTAATTCTGTTTATTAACATATATTTGTACAAATATCTGACAATAGCTATATATGCACAATAGTATTTGACAATACTTTAAATAAACCTAAAAAGATTCTAAATATTTATGAAAAAAGAATTAGACGCGAAAGATGTTCAGATTTTAAACCTATTACTGAATAATGCACGGCTATCAAACAAAGAGATTGCCGCTAAGATTGGAATTGCCCAATCTAGCACACATGATAGAATTAAAAAACTTACCCAAAAAGGCTATTTTAAAGGAACTTCTGTACAGATTGATCAAAAAAAATTAGGTCTCAATATTGAGGTTATGTTGGCCATTAAACTCAACAAGCAGCACCGTTCTGTAATTGCAGATTTTATAAACAAAGCTTCTCAATTGCCTGGTGTTCTTCAATTGTTTCATATTGCAGGAGATCATGACTTTGTTTTACATGTTGCAGTAAAAGACTCTGATGAGTTGCGAGTCTTTATTCTAGACCGCTTATCTACTCTAGACTATATTCAAAGCACGCAAACCACTATGGTTTTGCACAATGAAAAGGTAAATAACATTCTGTAGATAATTACAGCCCTTAGTTAATCACTAGCAGTTTAGATACACTGCACAAAATCTAAAAACACTTTTTTATGAAGTTCTAGATTCATCTGTGGAGATACTGAAACGCGCGCTATATAATCTTTATCTCCTTCTTTGGTAGTACCTTGGGTAGATGTGGCCGGAATGGTCCAGTAACAACCCTTTAACTGCCCATAACTCACACAGTATTTGCTTTGATCTGGTATTTGCGTAATCATAGCCTTAATGAGTTTATGGTTTAACGCTCTTTTATAGGTTTCCTTCTCTTGTGCTGTATTTCCTTTGGTAGGAAGATCTAAAGAAAATACAGAGGGAGTAAAGCCTTGATTTGCTAATGCTTGAGATACAAAGTTGATTTTTGCCTGTGGCAACACCTTTTCAATAAAGTTTACAAATTCACGGGTGTTTTTATAGGCGTCCATAATCCTTTGATTCATAGAAGGTAATTGCCTTGCTAATATTTCATACTGCAAGTTTGTAGCTTCATTGTCACAAAGCTCAAGATGTAATGCAATTTTACTTGTAAATACATCCCCTTTTTTATTTGCAATACAATATCCTGCCGTACATAGTCCTCCACTTGGAAACTTAGATCCACTGGCGTATGCTATTGCCTTAACACTAGATAGGGTAGCATCATCACTTAAAAAGTGTAGGTTAGGGCAAAATGTTTGGTCTAATATAAATACAGGGTCTATTGCTTTTTCACCACTAGAGGTCTTCCTTGTAATGCTCAACACTTTTTTAAGCGCTTCAAGATCTGGAACTTCAACTCTGGGGTTTGTGGGTATTTCTGCAATAATATATGCTATGGCATCTTGCTGCGCAATTTGCTCTAAAACAGCGTCAATACTTTGCACCATATCATTGTCTCCATCTACAGGTAGATCAACCACTTCAACACAATCTATAGAAGCTGCAACTCGTCTTGCCTGGTCGTTTGTGCCGCCATAACAGTTTGGAGGCACTACAAATTTTATGGCTTTGCCCACATGGTGCTCCATTGCATGATCTACAAGGCCCATCATAATTGCATATTGGATAGACAATCCACTAGAGCCAACAAGTGGTCTTGTGTTTGTGCCAGTAATCGTTTTTATACTAGAGAGAACAGATGCTTTATTTGCCTCTAAGGTACTTGGTGTTTCTTTTACAGAAATGTGTAAAAGTTTTTGTATTGCCACCAAACAATTGGCAGGTGTCATGGCAATAGTTTCTCTTCTTCTAACATGTTGTATCTGAGAAATATAAGACTTATTGTGATCTCCATTAACTAGCAAAACACTACCAAGGCTTTCATCTATAAAAACAAAAAAGTCAATATTTTCATGAAGATCTAATGTTGTCACATCCTTATTTTCAGAAATAAAAATGGTACTGCCATCAAAAGATTCAATAGCCTCTGGGGTATTTACACGCTTTAGACTAAAGGTATATCCATATACTTGTTTTAATACCTCTAGGTGTTTTAAATTTGGTTGCTCATGGGTGTAAACAATTTGGGTGTGTTTTTTCTCTAGTGCATTTTGTCTTAAAATGGCCAATAGTGGCATTGTTTTAGAAGAAAAACTAATGACATTTTTTGAATCTAGGTTGCATGTTTTTGCTATACCCCATTCTAAAAGGCATGACAGAGGGTGTCCTAACCTAATGTAATCATAGGCTGTTGGTAGCTTTTCAAGTGCTTTTGATGTAAAGTTATTTTCTTTATATAGGGATTCAAGTGTATTAGTGAATTCAGTTTTAGCCAACCCTTCATTATAAATATCAAGCCGGTGTGTGGTTGTATGTAACCATCCTAAGGGCATGTTTTCTAGAACATTTTTGATATAATGATGCACTTTATTATTCTTCATACCTCTTACAATTTTAGTGGGTATAAATTTACGCTAATAAGATAGATTTTTAATACCTTTTTAGTGCTTTTTGTAATGTATTAACCCATGTAATTAGATGTAGATTTTCTTGTTTACGAATTGTTTTTGAGTACTTTTGAAAAAATTTAAAAACATATTTATGAAAAATTTCAAAGTAGTAGTAGTAGCATTAGTTATGAGTATCGCAGCAATTTCATGTAGTAGCGATGATGACAACAATAACAACAACACTTCTAATAATGTGATGAGCATTGCAGGAGAAGAGTTTGATATTGCCGCAGCAGGTTTAGAAGATTTTGGAGAAAACGCTGATGGTAGCTATGATTGGGATGTATATTTACTTGGAGATGGTATAACTATAAATTCTTCAACTCCTGTTGGTCAAGGTGCATTTATTTACTTAGATCTAAACACAAATAGTGCTGATGGCCTTGTAGCTGGTACCTATACTTATGCAAATGAAAGAGCTCCATTTACTTGGGTATTTGCCGATGCATGTGCAAGTTTTAACACCTCAAATTTTAATTGTGCTTCTGGAAGTTATAACGCCTCTGCAGGTACAGTTGTTATTTCTGGATCTGGAAATAACACAACAATAGAGGTGAATCTTACAGATACCTCTGGAGCTTCTATAACAGCCTCTTATACTGGAGGATTCTCAATTATTGACTAGTGTTGTAAATTAAATAACACCAACTCTATAAAAAAGCCTCATTGTATGTTATATACAATGAGGCTTTTATTTTGGCATGCTATTTACTAAAATTATTCTATTCTAATTTTTCTCCGTGCTGGCTTAAATCAAGCCCTCTTTCTTCTTGATCTTCTCTTACACGCATTGTTAAAACCCTGTCAACAAACATGTACAGCAGGTAACTTCCAAAAAAGCAATACACAGATACAAGTACCAATCCTAAAAGGTGATACAAAAATGTATCTGTTTGGCCGTATATAAGCCCCACCTGTTTTGCAAATACTGCCGTTAGTAACATTCCAACAATACCTCCAACCCCGTGGCTTGGAAAAACATCTAATGTGTCATCAACATTGGTTTTGTTTTTTAAGTGGATGGCATAGTTTGAAATAATAGCCGCTATAAATCCAATAAACATGGACTGGCCAATATTAACAAAACCTGCCGCTGGTGTAATAGCCACAAGGCCTACTACAGCACCAATACAGGCGCCTACTGCAGACATTTTTCTGCCCAGCATTCTTTCATAGAAAATCCAAGTAATCATTGCAGTTGCAGAGGCTATATTAGTGTTTGCAAATGCAATTACTGCATCTGAGTTTGCTCCAAGGGCAGATCCAGCATTAAATCCAAACCATCCAAACCACAGTAGTCCAGTTCCTAGAATTACGTAAGGAACATTTGCAGGACTTTCTATTATCTTCTTTCTTTTACCTAAAAATATAGCACCAGCTAGGGCAGCAAATCCTGCAGACATATGCACTACGGTTCCTCCTGCAAAATCTAAAATACCCCAATTTCTAAAAAGACCATCTGGATGCCAAGTCATGTGTGCAAGTGGGCTGTATATAAGCAGGCTAAAAAGCACCATAAAGAAGATATAACTTCTAAAGCGAACACGACCTGCAAAACTACCAGTAATTAAAGCTGGTGTAATAATTGCAAATTTTAATTGAAATAGCGCGAAAAGTAAAAACGGTATTGTTGAAGAAAAATCTGAGTTTGGTTCTAGCCCTACATTGTTAAATGCAAAATAGGTGAGAGGATTACCTATAATACCTCCAATACTATCACCAAATGCTAAACTAAAACCGACCAACACCCAAAGAATACTAATAACACCAAGTGCAATGAAACTTTGAAGCATCGTAGAAATGATGTTTTTCTTAGATACCATGCCTCCATAGAAGAATGATAATCCTGGGGTCATCAGTAATACAAATGCACTAGCTACAATCATCCAAGCAGTGTCCCCAGAATCTATTGTAGATGTTAATTCCTGGTAGTTACTCGCACTATAAACACAAATAATAACGATGATAGATAATATGAAGAAGTTGATTTTTTTTCCCATATGGCAAACTGTTTATTTAAAATTTAACGTCTTATCCTGTAATATTATACCCACCATCTACATGTCTTATTTCTCCGGTAATAGAGAGTCCTGGTCTAAATAGGTGTACAATCTCATGGGCAAGATCCATAGGTTTTGCATTACCAAGCGGGCTCATTTTATTTGCGGTCTCAATGTCCTGGTCTGTTAGGGTTGCATTTCCAGCTTTACTACCCATGTAGGTTGAGAACCTAATCACATTAACTCGCACGTCATGAGATCTTCCAAGCTCATCGGCTAGCTCTACGGTTATTCTTTCTAATGCCGCCTTTGCAATACTAATATTTCGGTAGGGATGAAACGTTACTTTAGCTGCCGCTATATAGCTCAAAGAACAAATAGAAGCGCCCTTTTGTAATACATCGTATTTAAGCAAATAATGAGATAGTCTTATAAGAGAGTAGGCAGATACATTCATGGTGTCACAAAACTCATCTTTTGTAACATCAAGAAGGGGTTTCACCTCTTTTTTACGAATGGTCTTATCCATGGCTATTGCATGCAGAAAACCGTTTAGTTTCACTCCTTTATTAGAGAGTTCTTGAGCAAAAGTATCAATGTTCTCATCCAAAGAAGCGTCTAGTATTTCAACATGAGTCTCACCAAGCTCCTGGGAAACAGCTAGTTTAAAATCTTCATAATTTTTATTGAGAAACCCTTTTGCTTTTTCTGATAAACTTGTGTGATGTTTACTCACTCCAAGGCCAGTGCATACAACCTTACCACCTTGTTTGATAATCTGTTTTGCCACAAACATAGCCAAAGAGTGTTTGTCTGCAATACCGGTAATTAGAAATGTAGTATTTGAAAGCATATTTTTTATATTTAAGAATAGTGAATCATAAAATTACCATTTGTAAAGGGCGGTTCCCCACGTCCAGCCAGCTCCTACGGCAGCAAATAATAATAAATCGCCGGTTTCAAATGTGTTTTCTTTTAGCGTTTCGTCAAGAATAATAGGTATAGTCCCTCCAGATGTATTGGCGTATCTATCCATGTTTGTTTTTACTTTTTCAAATGGCAAACCAACCCTGCGAGCTACCTCCTGCAAGATTCTAATACTAGGTTGATGGGGTAGGAGGTATTTAATTTGATCTATACTACAGTTGTTTTTTGATAGTATTTCGTCAATACATTTAGGAACAACATCTATGGCAGTTTTATACACCTGTGAGCCATTCATTTTAAAATAATGTTCTCCACTAGAAAGGGTGTCAATGCTGGCAGGTTTCTCTGATCCACCCGCTGGTATTGTGAAATGTTCTTTTCCTGTACCGTCTGTTTTTAAAATAAAATCCTGAAAACCTTTGTCTTGTGTAGTGTGAGAGAGTACTAAGGCGCCAGCGCCATCTCCAAAAAATACAGCATCTCTTCTGTTCCAATCTGTAATGGTAGAGAAGGTGTCTGCGCCTATCACAAGTACATTTTTATACATTCCAGATTTAATGTATTGTACTGCTGTAGCTGTAGCAAATAATGCTCCAGAGCACACTGCTGAAATATCAAAGGCAACAGCATTGCTCGCTTTTAGTTTTTCTTGAACAAAGCATGCGCAAGAAGGGGCCAACCTATCTGGAGTTGCTGTGGCTATTATAATAAGATCAATGTCTTCTACTTGTAGACCAGCATCTTGGATTGCAATTAAGCCTGCCTGGTAGGCCAAATCACTTGTGGTTTCGCCAGTTGAAATCCTACGCTCTTTTATCCCGAGGTTTTCATAAATCCATTTATCTGAAGAACCAACGCTCTCAAAAAAATCATTTTTTACCACGTTTTTAGGGGCGTAAGAACCTGTTCCTTTTATATAAGCATTTATCATAAACTAAATTTAACCAACAAAATTCAGCCTTTTTTTACAATAACAAACAATAAAAATAGATTAATTAACATTCGGTAACGTATTGAAAAAAAAAGACGTTTAAAATAGCGATTATGATAATTATTTCAAGTCTTTAAGCTTTTAAAATGAAGTATTGATAATAGAATAATTTAAAATTTTGGTAATTTTATATGATTTAAAACAAAACACCCCTATTTTTTTACTATAAAATCTAAAAAAACTGCTTTTTTTACGACTAAGTGTCAAAAAATAGGGGGGTGTAAGAAAAATATTAAAAAATTGTAATTATTTATTTTTAGTTTTAAAAAGCCATACTATAGCTCCACCAAAAAGCCCTAAAATAAAACCAAGGGGTCCTGTAATGAATATTCCAAGTAAAGGCCCTTGATTTGATTCACTAAAAATCATTGGACCAATAAAGCCAATGACAAATCCAACACTTCCAGTAATTATACCACCCATTATTATGTACTTAGATAATCCACTTGAAATTGCATCTGTTTGTTTCCAAACAAAATAGCCAATACAAAGGGCTATGGCTAACGATACAATTAAGGGGAGGTATGTAATATCCCGAGCTCCAGGAATTAATGAAAACGGCACCCAGAAAATAAAATAATAACTAGCAAAAACACTTAACAATGTCATAAAACTTCTAGTAAATATCTTCATAATTTCTCTGTTTTTATACTACAACATTACTAAATGCCTCTTTTTTTTAATAACCGTAAATGAGATAAAACACCACCAAAATAGGTTGTTTGATTTGGGGTAATGTTGTTTTCCAGCAGTAATTGATATAACACCTTGTTTACTTTAGGGTAATGGTAATGGCTAATGTGTGGAAACAAGTGATGTGCTATATGATTATTTACCCCGCCAAAAATAAAATTTGCGGTATGACTAAAGGGATAAAAATCATTTGAACTTTTTATTTGATTCATAAACCATGAAGTGCTTATAAGGCCCTCTTTGGTTAGTTTTGGATACTTTGATCCCCAGACATGGTGGGTTATAAAAAATGTAAATAGTGTGTATAAAGATTGTACCATATGTAGTGCTAAGAAAGCTATTAATACAATCCAGATACTCTGTTGTGAGAATAGTATAGGAAATACCAATAAATACAACAGATAAAATAATTTTACACCAACAAATGTAACATAGAATTTAAATTGTTGTTTTTTTTCCTTGGGTGCAAATTGAGTGAGAACAACAAAATCTTTGATAAACACCCAATAAAAAGAATAAGACATATATGCAATAGGGGCGTATATATATTGGTATTTGTGATACCATTTCAAATCACTATTTGGTAATACCCTAATTAAACCTGTAATTGCTAGATCTGTATCAAAATTTGCAACATTTGGCGCAACATGGTGTGAATTAATATGTCTTTTTTTCCATGCAGCTGGGTGAGCGCCAACTAAAGTGTATATAAACTCAAAAAACAAATTATCCCAAAAAGGGCGTTTGAATATTGAATGATGACTCAGATCATGAGCAAAATTAAAACAAAGTAATACCGCTATAAATCCATACAATACAAAATTAAATACAAATGCTATGGGGTTGTTTATAGTGTAAATAAGTACATAGCTTGTTATGGTGATACTCAGATAAAACAATCCTTTGAGAACAAAGTATCTATCTGCTTTGCTTTTTTCTAGTGGTAGTTTTAGTTTTATTTGATTGTAAATGAAGGTATACAAATCATTATCTGCAGGGATATTAAGATGCTTTGCTTTCATATACAAGTGGTGTTATTGATGATTGACGTCCCATTTTATAAAGAAACCTATAGTATGAGCTAAGAGATTCTTTATATGACATATTCATGTAGTTTACTCCATGTTTTTTTGCCGTATCAATAAATATAGGGAGTATGTTTAAATAATGGACATGACTTATATTAGGCAGAATATGATGCATTGCATGGGCATTAAACCCTCCTAAAGTCCAGTTTAGAAATGTGCTATTAGCATTATAGTCTACAGAGGTAGTCATCTGTAGGGTTGGCCAACTAATTGGTAGTTTCCCATCTTCATTAGGGCTAGGGTGCGCTACATAGTCTGAGAGGTGAGAAACCCCTAAAACACTTGTGAATATTATAGAAACAATAAAGTGATTTAAAATAAATGCGATTATAACATTATAGATTCCAAAGGGCAGTAAATATGCGGGTAATACAATCATGTAGCCTATGTATAGTAGCTTAAACAAAACAAGTTTAACAACCTCTACAATAGGCATATCTACTTTAATGGTTCTACTAGATTTTCTGAAAAGCATAAGGATATCACGAATAAAAAACCAATTAATAGAGTACAATAGGCTGAGTACCGGCGCGTAAAGATATTGGTACTTATGAAAAGATTTTAAAGGCTGTGTTGCCGTCATTCTTAGCAGTGGATTATTTAAGACATCTATGTCGCTTCCTTCTATATTTGTGTATAAATGGTGAGATTCATTGTGGTTTTTACCCCACACATAGGCGTTATTTCCTTGTAAATTAAAACTAAGTGAAAATAAAAATTTATTCCAAAATTTACTCTTTACCGCAACCCCATGAGCCGCATCATGAGAAATGTTAAAGGCGGTTAGTAAAATAGAGATACCCATAAGCAAATAGAATGCGTAAAAAGCAAGGGGAGATTCGCTTGTAATCATCAGGGCATAAAACAAGATATCAAGGCTCAGATACATGCCAATTTTAAAGCCCATGATATGATTACCTGTTTTTCGAATATTTTTTGTCAAAAAATACTGTTCAATTCTTTGGTTTAGTTCTTTGTAAAAAGCTGAACCGTTATCTTTTGTGAATTTTAATTTTTTCATTTTTTGTAGTAGATCTATTTATGTAAAGCCTAAGAAGTATTGCAATGCTAACAAGGTATGTATAAAGAATAGATTACTAGTAAAATTAATACATAAAAAGGGTTTTGTTTAATACACTTGTACAATAGCTTAGTATAGTAAGTGAATTTTAGATTTGTCTTCCCATTTTGCCTTATACGCAGCATCCACGAAGAAAATTTTCAAATCTGCTTTGTAAGCTGCATCTACAAAATATATTTTCTTTTTAGCCTTGTATTCTGCATCAGTAAAGAACCACTTACCATCGTTTTTCCCGGCTTTATATGCTGCATCCACCTTGTATACTAAAAGATCTGCTTTGTAGTTATTGTCTACTACAAATACCTTAACATCTGCCTTATAGGCTTGATCTACAGAAAATACCTTCTGTGCGTTTGCTTTAAAAAAAGTAAGTGTTACCACAGCAATAAAAAAGAGTCGTGTCATAATATATGTATTATCGTAGTTTCGGAAATTTTACAGGATCTGCCTCATACATCATTTCATATACCTTTTCAAAAACATCCTCTACGGATGGTTTACTAAAGTAATCTCCATCTGTGCCATAGGCAGGGCGATGTTGTTTTGCAGTTAAGGTTTGTGGCTTACTGTCAAGATATTGGTATCCATTTTGCTCATCTACAATATGTTGTAAAATATATGCAGACGCACCTCCAGGAACATCTTCATCTATAACTAGTAGCCTGTTTGTTTTCTCTACACTTTTTACCATCTGATGGTTTATATCTAGGGGCAGTAATGATTGTACGTCTATCACTTCTGCATCAATACCCACTTGTTGTAGCTCTTTTGCAGCTTGCTCAATAATGCGCAAGGTGCTTCCGTAAGATACTAAAGTAATATCTGCTCCTTGTTTTATGGTTTCAATTACACCAATTGGAGTTTTAAATTCTCCTAAATTAGTTGGTAATGGTTCTTTTAATCTATATCCATTTAAGCATTCTACAACCAATGCTGGCTCATCTGTAGATAGCAGTGTATTATAAAATCCTGCTGCTTTAGTCATATTTCTAGGCACTAAAATGTACATACCACGTAATAAGTGAACTAAACCTCCCATTTGTGATCCACTATGCCATATACCCTCAAGTCTATGTCCTCGTGTTCGTACAATAAGGGGTGCTTTTTGTTGCCCGTTTGATCTGTATCTAACCGTTACCAGATCATCACTCATTATTTGTAAAGCATATAAGATATAATCTAGGTATTGTATTTCGGCAATAGGACGTAGCCCTCTCATTGCCATTCCAATACCCTGTCCAAGAATTGTAGCTTCTCTAATACCAGTGTCACTTACTCTTAGTTCACCGTATTTTTCCTGCATACCCTCCAAACCTTGATTTACATCTCCAATAGTACCAGCATCTTCGCCAAAAATTAAAGCCTCAGGATGTTTACTGAAAATAGCATCAAAGTTATCTCTTAAAACAACGCGAGCATCAACATCTTCTGCATCTGCGTTATAGGTAGGGAGCACCTCTGCAATTGTCTTTGCATTTACATCACTCTCGCTGTAAAGGTTAGAAGAGTAATTTGGTTGTGTGGTTTCAAAGTACTGATTTAACCAGTTTTGTAACTGTTCTTTTTCTTGGCTTTGCTCATTAATTACATACCGTAGTGCTTTTCTTGCCGCTCCAGCAATGTTTCTTCTAAGAGGTTCTTTTTCTGCGGCTAGTTCATTTGTAATAAGGTCTATAAAACTTTTATTTGCTGCATTTTTGGCAAGATCTGTAAGTAGTGCTACTGCTTGTTGTTGCTCTTGTTTTTGAGGAGCAACGAAAGCCTCCCAAGCTGCTTTTTTACCATCGCGTACTTGTATTTTAATATCTTTCTCTATTGCCAGTAACTCTTGCTCTGAGGCTACGTTAGTTTCTAGCATCCAGGTGCGCATTTTTACATTACAATCAAAAGCAGCCTCCCAATCCAAACGTTCTTTGTTTTTGTATCTCTCATGAGACCCGCTGGTAGAATGACCCTGAGGCTGGGTTAATTCTTTTACGTGTATTAGAACAGGTACATGTTCTTTTCTGGCAATGTCTGAGGCTTTTTGATACGCATCAATCAGAGCTGGGTAATCCCAACCCATAACACGAATAATTTCATACCCATTCCCTTTTTCATCTCGCTGAAAACCTTTGAGTATCTCAGAAATATTTTCTTTAGTTGTTTGGTATTTTGCATGTACAGAAATACCATATTCATCATCCCAAACATTAATAACCATAGGCACTTGTAAAACACCTGCAGCATTGATAGTTTCCCAAAACAGGCCTTCACTGGTACTTGCATTTCCGATGGTTCCCCAAGCTACTTCATTTCCTTTGGAGGATAAATGGCTCAAGTGCTCAAGACCATCAACCTGCCTGTATATTTTTGATGCCTGTGCTAGTCCAAGGAGTCTTGGCATTTGCCCAGCAGTGGGGGAGATGTCTGCGCTAGAGTTTTTTAGTTCTGATAGGTTTTTCCAACTCCCATCTTGGTTAATGGTTGGTGTTGCGAAGTGACCACCCATTTGGCGCCCGCCACTCATAGGATCTGCATGTATATCTGTGTGGCCATAAAGCCCTGCGAAAAATTGCTGTATAGTTAAAGCTCCAATGGCCATCATAAAGGTTTGGTCACGGTAGTAGCCACTGCGCCAATCTCCTGCTTTAAATGCTTTTGCCCACGCCAATTGAGGTATTTCTTTACCATCTCCGAAAATTCCGAACTTAGCTTTTCCAGTCAAAACTTCACGACGTCCTAAAAGGCTACACTCTCTACTTGTAACTGCAATTTTATAATCATTTAAAACTTCTGTTTTAAAATCTTCAAAAGACATGTCTGTATTTAATTCTGGATCTGTTTGCATGTTTGGGCTATTAGCTGGTTTGGGCTTATCGCAAAAGTACTAAAAAACGAGATGCTAAACAATGGCTAATTGTTGCGATATTATTAGTTTAAGTACGGTTTAATTAAGAATTATTTAATAAATGACATAATTTTAATACTTGCGATACGAATCAGTAAAACAAAAGGGAGGCCATGCAATACGATATCAAACCAATCTTTAGGGGCCATACCTGAGGCGCCACCAGCAACCCATTTTAGTTTGCCCCAAAGATGCGGCTCAGGGAAAAATGGCGCCATACCTAAGGTTAGGCATGCTAAAATAATGATTCTCCAATTGTTGTATAATGATTTCATATCCTGATGTCTTTAGTACCACTCTCTGGTGAATAGTCCTAGGAGTGTTTTGGGAGAGAGGGTAATTTTAAAACGTATTCTTTGGTCATAATTCTCTAGGCCAGGTTCCCAACCTAAACTAGAATACATCGGGAAATATACTTCGAAATAATTTTGAACTAAATTGATGCGTATACCAGAGTCAAAAACAGCCTTAGTGCCACTATCTGTATTATGTACTAATCCAGCATCACCATAAATTAAAATCCAACGCCATAGGTTTGTACTAGCGTTGATGGTTGTTATCCAACTATTGGCAAAGTCTACCCCTAGGTTAGATTTAAAACCTCCCTCAGCTTCTATAAGCTGCTGGCTAAAGAGCCCGGTGTCTTCACTACGGCCATAGTACCCATAATCAAAAAGATAATCTGTAGGGCGGTCTAGGGCGAAACTAAAAAAGTCATCACTTTGTTTGGTGTCGTTAAATAAAAAAGCTCCTGCAAATAGTCTTACATTAAGCTGTCGGTTGTTTTCAAAAAGTTTTCTGTAATCAAAGGTGAGCGCTATTTTGCTAAATTTACTAGAGATTTGATAATCAACAACACTCCTGTAATAGTTTATTAAGTTTGGGTTGCTGTACACATAACTAGCATTGAATACACTATAGTTAGGATCTTGTTGAGGGTTGTTTGGATTTATGTCTCTTGAAACTGTTACATTTCTTAGGCTAATAAACTGCTTTTCATTATTTCTAATATCCTGGTTTGAAAAGGCAAAAGTCATAAAAGGTGTGAAGCGTTTGTAAAATAGTCCAGTATCATAGCTGAAATAGTTTCCAGTAAAACCATACCGAATATTCCTGAGCCTACCTTGTTCAAATTGGCTAGTGTATTGTAGGGAGGCGCTTCCAATAAGTTTTTTAGATTTAAAACCATATTGCGGCTCTAACTTATAATGCACCCCTTTAGGTAGTAATGTTTTATTATATAACTTTAACCCAGTGGTTATACCGTCATATAGGTTGTATTCAACCACAGGCATAAAGAACATTTGGTTAAACCTATGGTCTTGTACATCTTTAAATAATCTAAACTGAAGTGGTCTATTAAAAACACTTCCAAATCTTTTTATGTTATTGGCTCTATTGTACTCTGTTATGAAGCCTTGTTTGTTTAACTCTAGACGTTTTAAATCCTTTGAGGGAACAGTTACTATACCAATACTATCTATTGGTGCAGACCATTTTTTAAACAAGAGCGTTCCATCTTTACTATTTCCATATACAGATACAGGTAATATATTATCTCGTTTGTTTATAATAGTAACATCTATAGAGTCTGCTCTTTTTGTGGTCTTTTTAATTTTAAAGTCAATGGTACTGCGTTTATGAACATAATCATTGAAGAACCAATCTATATTTTTTGGACTCGAAGCTTCTATAGTATTTTTAAAGTCTAGTGGTGAACTTGGTTTTAGTTTGTATTTTTTATAATACTGCTTTATACTTGTATCTAAAGCATCACTTCCTAAGAAATCTTTCAGATATTCAAGACCTTTACCAGCATAATAGTTGTTGGCTATTTTTTTATTAAACTTAGTAAGAGCGTCTTTAGGCGTGCTCAGGGGTTGATGAATGTTGTTACGTGCCATGTTTAAATACAAAAGCGAGTATTGGTCATTAAACTCCAAATCTGCAATATGAGACCACCTAATGATCCAAAATTTACTTAAACTACCCAGTACTTTCATCTTAGGGTAATACGTATTTACGTACTCTATCATTAAATAAATTTGCAATGCCCCAAAAAGCCAGGCATCTTTTCTAGGATGTAGTAACAGTGTGTTTTCGATATAGGTTCTAGATAGGGTTTTAAATTGTGTTATATCATACTCAAAACCAGTAGGAAAGGGACTTAAAAAGCCAGGTAATTGATTTAAACCATAAACAGGGTTGTTTTTAGTATCCTCATCACTAATAACTATTTTATTAAAAGGGTAAGGGCCCACTTTTTGATCTAGAAAATACACCATTCTGTCTAGTGTAATTGCCCGCATGGCAGGGGCTGTCTTTGATTTTGACAGGTTACTTAGTACCTCAAGATCACTAATAATAATGGTTTCGAATAGGTTTGTCTTTCCTAAAAACAAGGTTGCCTTTATGCGATCATTCCCTTTTAGAGTAAGTGTTTTAATTCCCTTTGATACATTAGTATCAAGTATATCAAGCTCTGTAGAGACCTCAAACAGCTCTGGAAGGCTTAAAGTGATATTAAAACGTGAGGCCCTTTGATACAGATCATTAGATTTTTTATTGCTATATACCTGCCAACTTTGGTCATACACAGCTGGTGATAGGTACCAATACCGTAGTTTGTAGTTTCCATCTTTATCTACCCCATAGCGGGTATAGGTGTCTTGTGCTACTTTAACTGAGAAGGTGAAGTTAATACCAAAGCTAGCTCCGTCTTCCAGCGGTTTTGGTAGTATTACATATAGCAAATCAACTTCATCTCCACGGTTCCAAACAAGAGTGTTTCCTGTATCGTCTAATACCGTTTTAACACTAGTGTTTCCTCTTTCACTGTCTTTCTCGAAATGAAAAGTGCTCACATAATTTTCTTCAAGGCGCAGGCCTAATGGAGATTTTTTTGTACTAAAGCTATTGGCCCAATCATGAAAGTAGATCGTATCTAAACTTGTGCCCGTTGTGTTTTCAAAAAGCACATGTTGCTTAACATCAAGAGTGTGTGAGGTGTCATCTAAACTAGCATCTATAGTGATTGTATGTTGTGACCAGATAGGCGAAATCACAACAAAAAGTAGTATAGACAAGTAGTGTTTAGGTATCAAAAAGTCTTCAGGAATTTTAATGTTTGGTTGGAAGATGTATTGGTAAGATAGTAAACACCTTTTGCTAATTGCGAAACGTCTATAATTGTAGTATTAGCTTTTGTTTTAAAATTTAGTATTTCTTGCCCTAGGGTATTAAATACCACAAAGCTGTCATCTTGGGTATCTCCTTGAGGAGAGTAAACAGTAAGCACATCTGAAACCAATGTGCTTTTTAATGAAAATGGTTGTACCACCATCTGTTGTGGAATATCTAAAATTACAATTTCTTGATCTGTCTCAAGTTCCATGACTACTGGTAAATGATCACTCATGTTATAAAGTGCATCCCTTATTGTTTGATTGTAAACACCTCCGCAGTTAATGTCATTTATATTGTTGTTGTAACAGTTTCCATTATTTCCATAGGCTTTGTAGCTATCTGCCTTGTATAAAAGATTGGGGTTGGTCATCATATTTTGCGATACCATAATAAAATCAAACCTATCATCTAGACCGCCACCAGCACCACCCCCAAAACCAGAAGAACTTGTGCGAGTGCTTTGAGTATGTACTTCTCTAAAATCTTCATTGTTATTCCAAGACCCGGGAGTATCTATAGGGTCTGCCATAGCTAGGCTATTTGTTTGGTCTAATATTTCTAGATATGCAGGTTCTGTAGAGGTGTATATATTAAAATCTCCGGCAAACAATACAAAGGCATCATCTTCAAGTTGCTGTGTGTCATTTACAAACGCCTCTACCATAGAAAGTCTTAATTGTTGATTGGCACTTCCTTGGCTTGATTTTAAATGTGTTACATATGCATAGATACGTATAGGGTTGGTGTCTTGACTTGCAGTATTTAAAAGCAGCGTGTATTTGTTTATATCTCTTACTGGTGTAGTTACAATTTCTGTGTTTTCTAGCACAAACATATCGTTTCTGTAAAATAAAGCCTGTTGCAAATCACCGCCACCAGATTGGTTTTCAAAATAGGGGGCCGCACTATAGTTGCTGTTTCCGTCACTATTTAAGCCTACATTTAAAATAACGTCTGCACCTTCCTGGCTTTGTAATTCACAAACCATGAATATATCTGGAGAATAATCTTGCAGAATGTCTTGTAGGAGTGTAATCCTGTTAGGGTTTAATTCTGGAAATTCCAAGACATTGTAAAACATGGTCTTTATAGTGTTTTGTGAAAAACAAGAAATACTGAAAAATAGTAGCGATAAAAAAATAAAAGTATGGCGCATATAACTGGGGAGTTATTAAATTAAAAGTTAGGACTAAAGTTGTTTTTGTTATAAAAGTTATTTAAAATTGAGAGTACTTCGTCTTCTGTGTCAACAACATGAACCATGTCTAGATCTTCTGGGCTTATGTTACCTTCTTCCAGAAGTGTGTTTTTTACCCAATCCATTAGGCCGCTCCAAAAGGATCTTCCTACTAAAATTAAAGGAAACTGATCAATTTTTTTAGTTTGTATGAGGGTAAAGGCTTCAAAAAATTCATCTAGTGTTCCAAATCCACCTGGCATAACTACAAAACCTTGTGAGTATTTTACAAACATAACTTTGCGTACAAAAAAGTAATCAAAATCAATGCTCTTGTCTTTATCTATATATGGGTTGTCATGTTGTTCGAAAGGTAATGTAATGTTAAGACCAACAGAGGTTCCACCTGCTAGGTGCGCTCCTTTGTTACCTGCTTCCATAATACCAGGACCACCACCAGTAATTACTCCATAACCACTCTGTGTAATGCGTTTTGCTATACTTTGTGCTAGTTTGTAGTATTTATCTTCTGGTTTTGTACGGGCAGAACCAAATATAGAAACACAGGGGCCAATACGGCTCATCTTTTCATAACCATTTACAAACTCGCCCATGATCTTAAATATTGCCCAAGAGTCATTGGTTTTTTGCTGGTTCCAGTTTTTGTGATTTTCTTCAGACCTCATTAGTACATGTATTAAAATTAGTAATCCATCAATAATCAAAGTACATATTTACCTTGATACTTACTACTTATTTTGTAATTCTTTCTTTAAAAACTTTGCTGTAAAACCCTTATTTGTTCTTACAATTTCTTCAGGAGTTCCAGTGGCCATTACCTTACCGCCACTTTTTCCGCCCTCTGGACCAATATCAATGATGTAGTCTACTGTTTTAATAACATCAAGGTTGTGTTCTATAATTAAAACTGTATTTCCTTTATCTACTAACTTTTGAAGCACAATCATTAACACTCTTATATCCTCAAAGTGTAGGCCAGTGGTAGGCTCATCTAAAATATAAAAAGTATTTCCTGTATCTCTTTTTGAGAGTTCTGTTGCTAGCTTGATACGCTGGGCCTCTCCACCAGATAAGGTGGTAGATTGCTGCCCAAGGGTAATATAACCAAGGCCAACATCTCTAATGGTTTTAAGCTTCCTATATATTTTAGGAATCTTTTCAAAAAAGTCACAAGCTTCATTAATGGTCATTTCTAGCACATCATAGATAGACTTTCCTTTGTATCGTATTTCTAGGGTTTCTCTATTAAATCGTTTTTTCTGACACGTCTCACAAGCTACATAGACATCTGGCAAGAAATTCATCTCTATTACTCTTAATCCTCCGCCTCTACAGGTCTCACATCTACCGCCTTGCACATTAAAACTAAATCTTCCAGGTTTGTAACCTCGTATTAATGCCTCTGGCACTTTTGCAAACAAACTTCGTATTTCAGAAAACACTCCAGTATACGTTGCAGGGTTTGAGCGTGGGGTTCTGCCAATTGGAGATTGATTAATATCTATCACCTTATCTAGATGTTCAAGGCCTTTAATTTTTTTATAGGGCATAGGTACTTTTACACCATTAAAAAAGTGAGCATTTAAAATAGGGTAGAGGGTTTCATTGATAAGGGAAGACTTACCGCTTCCAGAGACCCCTGTAACACCTATCATCATCCCTAGGGGTAGTTTGATACTTACATTTTTTAAATTATTACCTGTAGCTCCTGTTAGCTCCAAAGTATGTTTGTTCCCTTTTCTTCTTTTGCTAGGTATCTCTATTTTTTTAGTACCATTTAAATACTGAGCTGTTAGTGTATTGTGAGTTAATAGTTCACTAGGAGTTCCTTCACTTACAATTTCACCACCAAACTTACCAGCTGCAGGACCAATATCAATTACATAGTCTGCGTGTTCTATCATGTCTTTATCATGCTCCACTACAATTACAGAATTCCCTATATCTCTTAGTGATAGTAAAGATTTTATTAATCTTTCGTTATCTCTTTGATGCAGGCCAATACTTGGCTCATCTAAAATATATAAAACTCCTACCAGTTGAGAACCTATTTGAGTTGCTAGTCTAATACGTTGTGCTTCTCCACCAGAGAGTGATTTAGAGCTCCTATCTAGTGCCAAATAAGTAAGGCCAACATCAATTAGAAACTGCAGCCTTGTTTTTACCTCTTTAATTATTTCACTTGCAATTTTAAGTTGAGTGTCACTTAAATGATTTTCTAAATCATCAAACCAACCGGCCAACTCTATGATGTCCATTTGCGCTAGTTGTGCAATGTTTTTATCATTTACTTTGAAATACATGGATTCTTTGCGTAGCCTGCTACCTTCACACTCTGGACAAGCAATTTTATCCATATATTCTTTAGCCCAGCGTTTTAAAGAAGTAGTTTCACTAGCATCAAAGGTGTTTTGTATAAAATGAACAACACCTTCAAAATCTATTTTGTAGTTGCGAGTAATTCCTAGGGTTTTAGATGGTACGTCAAACTTATCATTTCCGCCATAAAAGATAAGCTCCTTAGCGTCTTTTGAAATGTCTTTAAAAGGATCTGTTAATTTAAAATTAAACCGCTGAGATATGAGTTCAAGTTGCTTAAATATCCAATTATTTTTCTGTGGCCCATGAGGAGCTAAGGCTCCATTTTTTATGGAAATGTTTTGGTCTGGAACTACTTTATCTATGTTTACTTTGTGCAAAGCTCCCAATCCCTTACAACTCTGGCACATGCCTTTAGGAGAATTAAAAGAAAAATTATTTGGCTCTGCGTTAGGATAGGAGATACCACTTTGTGGGCACATTAGAGCTCTACTGAAATAGCGCGCTTCATTGGTTTGATTATCTAATACCATCATCACATCATCACCATGGTACATTGCCGTGACAATACTTTCTGTTAGACGTTTGTCATTATCTATAGCATCACTAATCTTTAAACGGTCTATGACAGTTTCTATATCATGCATCTTGTAACGGTCTATTTTCATTCCCTTTACAATATCCATAACCTGGCCATCTACCCGAACTTTCAAAAAGCCTTGTTTTGCAATTTGCTCGAAGAGTTCTCTATAGTGTCCTTTTCTAGAGCGAATAATAGGAGCCAGGATGCTCACTTTTTTGTCTTTAAAGTCAGACAAAATAAGCGCTTTGATTTGCGCATCACTGTAGCTAACCATTTTCTTGCCAGTATTGTAGCTATAGGCATCACTTGCCCTTGCATACAAGAGTCTTAAAAAGTCATAAATTTCTGTAATAGTACCAACGGTAGATCTTGGGCTTTTACTGGTTGTTTTTTGCTCAATGGCAATCACAGGAGAGAGCCCGTCTATTTTGTCTACATCTGGACGTTCTAGGTTGCCTAAAAATTGTCTTGCATAGGCAGAGAACGTTTCTATGTAACGGCGTTGTCCTTCTGCGTAGATGGTGTCAAAGGCGAGTGATGATTTACCACTACCTGAGAGCCCTGTAATAACTACTAGTTGGTCTCTAGGTATAGAAACATCTATATCTTTTAGATTGTGGACTCTAGCGCCCAAAACATCAATACTAGCCAAGTTTTTTGCCATAGTTTGCAAAGGTACTCAAAGTCTATGAAAATTTAGGGCTAAGGGTAGTTAGTCAAATGTTAATTATCAACCATGGGTGGATAAAAACAAATTAATTCGTTAGGGTTTTGCTAAGAAATGAAAGTCCAGAAATAACTATAAATACGATTGCAGAGATCACAAACGAATAGCTTAGAACAAGTAAAAATGGTGGTAAACCTAACAGAATACTAAGTAGGGGTATTAGCACGCCAATTGCTACCATTGACCCAAACAACATATAGAGAAGCTGCAGTGTTTTAGAAAGACCATTTTGTTTATTACTTTGAGCCTCAAATAACTTTGGTATAAGGTCTTTGTTTATATACTCACCAAACTTGGAGAGAAATACATCATTAAATGACGATTCTTCAAAGCTAATAGGGTCTATGCTATTTGCAAGAGCCATTATTTTATCTTGATGTCTTTCATGAAGAGCGTCAAGATCAAGGGTGTTTTTGAAATCACCAAATCTATAACCAAAGTGATACCATAGTCCAGAACCTACTTTATGTTCTAGCCATTTTTCTAAAATAGCTGGATTGTATTGTGAGGGATATTCTATAGTAGTTGGAAGATTTTTTTGTTTTGGCTGTGTGTATAGTAAGGATTTTAATTCTAGATATAATGTATCTGTGTCATCAAACCCTTTTTTTTCTTCTAAGAACTCAATGGCTAGTTTAGATTTTCCTTTATAGAATTCTTTAACTTCAAAAAAGCTTAAACCTGCAAACTCTTCGTCTATAAAAGTTTTAACCTCAGTTGCCCATAGTTTACTTTTAAAGATAATTTCTATAATCTTACGGGCAATATTCATTTTTTCAATCAGTGCATTGAGTTGATTGTCACCAGAGACTATGATACGATTAATGCCAAAAATGCTAAAAACAATGTACCCGAGCAGAAAAATTGCTGTAAAACCACTAATACCTATAAATGTAGAAATTTGGTCTTGTAATGTTTCAAAGAATGTGGCGGTGTTGGTGATTTTTTGATCTAAGAAGTAAACAAGGAAAATGCAGAGTATGCTTGAAAACACAAGTGGTATCAAGGTAAAATAGTTTACAGAAAACGATTTTTTACTCATCTTATTATAAATCTAATACAAGAATTTATTTCCAGAATGTTGGTAAATAATTAGTTAATCTTCTTTAAAACAATGCCAAATCTACAGAATTACGTAGTCTTTATCCTACAATATTAGAGATATTCGATTAAGTGCACAACAGGTAATAGTGCCTCTTTCTATTGTTTTACCTAAAAACCTACTGCAGTATCGTCTCCTCTTTTATCTGCTCCACCCTCTAAGCTACCATCTGAGAGTACCAATATTGCATCTACTCTTCCTATACTTGAAGCGTTTTTGTAATCTACAACATACCCTTTGTTTTCAAGTTCTTTAATGGTCTTATCATCAAAGCTAGTGGCTTCAACTTTTACAATATCTGGCAACCATTGATGATGAAATCTCGGGGCGTCTACCGCCTGTTGCATAGACATGTTAAACTCATACACATTTAATATAGTTTGTAGCACCGAGGTTATGATGGTAGAACCTCCAGGTGTTCCAAGAGTCATCCATAGTTTGTTGTCTTTCTCTACAAGTGTTGGGGTCATAGAGCTGAGCATTCTCTTTTGTGGGGCTATTGCATTGGCATCACCCCCAATAAGGCCAAATAAATTTGGTGTGCCTGGTTTTGCACTAAAATCATCCATCTCATTATTTAAAAAGAACCCAAGTTTTTTGTTATACAGTTTTGAGCCAAAAGAAGCATTTAGGGTTGTTGTCACTGCAATGGCATTACCATAGCTATCAATTATAGAGTAGTGGGTGGTTTCTGTGCTCTCTGCTTGAGAGATGATTCCATGTGTAAGCTCCTTGGAGGGTGTTGCACCCTCAAAAGAAAAGCTGTCCATGCGGCCTTTGAGATAGGCATCACTCAGTAGAGAATCTACTGGAATATCTATAAAGTCTGGATCTCCAAGATAGTGGCTTCTATCTGCATAGGCTCTTCTTTGGGCTTCTGTAAGTACTTGTATTGTTTTTGTTGTATTATGGCCATACTGGGCAATTGGATAATTTGCTGTTGTTTTGAGTATTTGCGCCATACATATTCCGCCACTAGAGGGTGGAGACATAGAAATAATACGCAGGTCTTTGTAATTAAAAACGATTGGTTCTCGCCATATGGCTTGGTAATTGTCTAGGTCTTTCAAACTAATAATACCACCATTTTTTTGCAGAAAGGCTACAAGTGTTTTTGCAATCTCACCTTGGTAAAAAGCGCTTCTTCCATTGTCTGATATTTGTTGTAGTGTGTTTGCCAAGGCCTGATTTTTAAACACATCTCCAGCTTTAAATTTTTTGGTATAAATGGAGTTTTCTTGGTTTACTTGTTTAAAAACACCACTATAGTCGTTAAATTGTTTTGCCTGTTTTTCTGTAATTTTAAATCCGTTTTTCGCTAGTAAAATTACAGGGCGTAAAATAGTTTGCATTGGCAAAGAGCCAAACCTCTTATGGGCTTTAAATATGCCAGCGATTGTACCTGGCACTCCAACGGCCAACCCTCCAGTTTTACTCTTGTCTTGGATGTATTTTTTATTTTCATCTAAGTACATATCTCTATTGGCTCTAAGTGGCGCCTTTTCTCTATAATCTAAGGCACCTACTTCTCCTCGGTGGGTTCTGTATACCATAAACCCACCACCGCCAAGATTCCCTGCATTTGGATAACATACCGCCAATGCCATCTCTGTAGCTACCATGGCGTCAAAAGCGTTGCCACCTTGTTGCATGATTTCGCTCCCAATTCTTGAGGCTTCTTCTCTGGCAGATACCACCATCGCTTTTTGAGAGATTAGTCCCATTACTGGTGTGGTGGATTGTGAAATTTCTTTTTTTGGGCTATCGCATTTCCAAAAACAAAGCAGTATACATAAACTAAGTAGCAGGTGTGTTTTTTTCATAATAGAGATGTTATTTTATGTTTTGAGAATGCTCTTAATTCTTCAAAGAAGAGGGTAAAGTCCTGTTCAAACTCTTTGTAATACTTTTCTAGATCTACACAAGCTATATCCATATTGTTGGTGTGTTTTACGCGCCTACTCATTTGTTTTAAAATGGTGTTAATGCCAGCAATAGTAGCGTAGCTTAGTAGCCAGTTATTTGAAATCATAATTGGCATCATGTTCTGGATTTTAAGGGGTAAGACCTCAAAGTTAGTCTCAAGTAGTTTATAGAACTCAGATACATATTCATTCAATGGTTTGTGGTGGTAGTGTTCCCAGTTTTTAGCCAAAAAGTGATCGTAGAAAACATCTACAATAACACCACTGTAATGCCCATGATTTTCATGCAATCGTTTGGTGCTTTGTCTCACAATAGGGTGTTGATCTGTAAAGCTATCTATACTGCGATGCAGTAAAATTCCTTTCTGCAGATCTTCACTATAGCTGAGGTATTTTTTTCCTTTAATACCATCAGCAATAAAATTACCAATGGTTATACCTTGATCTTCTCCAGAGAGATATATATGAGCTAGAAAATTCATAGTGTAAATTTACACAAATAACAAAGCAACATTTTCTTTTTAAAAAAGTATATTTGTGCAAGATTTTAAGCCCTTAAAACAGTCTTGTTTTTTTGGGTTTATTTTAAAGAAATAAAGACTATTTAATTGGCTAAAGCTTTTATCTAGCAAACTATAAAATTAACCAAGCAATGACATTAATAAAATCAATATCAGGAATTAGAGGTACCATTGGAGGTGCTCAAGGAGAAAACTTAACCCCTATAGATGCTGTAATGTATGGAGCAGCCTACGGAACTTGGGTAAAAAAGCAGCATGATAAAGATTCTTACAAAGTAGTGGTTGGGCGTGATGCGCGTATCAGTGGAAACATGATTCAGGAATTGGTAATGAACACCCTAGTTGGTTTAGGTATAAACGTTATCAATCTTGATTTATCTACAACTCCAACAGTAGAAATGGCTGTTATGATGGAGCATGCAGATGGAGGCATCATACTTACTGCAAGCCACAATCCAAAGCAATGGAATGCTTTAAAATTACTAAATAATAAGGGAGAGTTTTTGGATGCCGCTGCTGGTCAAGAAATTTTAGATATAGCAGAAGGTGGAAACATGCTTTTTGCCTCTGTAGACAACCTGGGTCAAATCACTAGAAACGATGCATACATAGATTTGCATATAGACGAAATACTAGCTCTTGATCTAGTGAATGTAAAGGCAATTAAAGCAGCAAATTTAAAAGTTGTGGTAGATGGTGTAAACTCTACAGGAGGTATTGCAATACCTTTACTTTTAGAGGCACTAGGAGTACAACCCGTAAAATTATTTTGCACTCCTAATGGAGAGTTTCCTCATAACCCAGAGCCTTTAAAGGAGCATTTAGGAGATTTAATGAGAGAGGTTGTTACCCAAGGTGCAGATTTTGGTATTGTTGTAGATCCAGATGTAGACAGATTGGCCTTTGTTGATGAAAAAGGCGAAATGTTTGGTGAAGAATATACTTTGGTAGCAGTTGCAGACTATGTTTTGGCAAACACATCTGGTAATACCGTTTCTAACATGTCATCCTCAAGAGCATTAAGAGATATTACCAACAAACACAACGGTAGGTATACAGCAAGCGCTGTTGGAGAAGTTAATGTAGTACAAATGATGAAAGATACCAAGGCTGTAATTGGTGGAGAAGGAAACGGTGGTATCATCTATCCAGAGCTGCATTATGGTCGTGATAGTTTGGTGGGAGTTGCTTTATTTTTAAGTCATCTTGTAGAACAAAAAACAACTGTAAGCGGCTTAAGGGCATCGTATCCATCTTACTTTATGAGCAAGCAAAAAATTGCGCTTACCCCAGAGATTGATGTAGACGCTATTTTAGAGAAAATGGCAGAAACTTACAAAGCAGAAGAAATAACTACCATTGATGGTGTAAAAATAGACTTTGAGAGCAATTGGGTTCATTTGCGTAAATCTAACACAGAACCAATAATTAGAATATATACAGAAGCTGTAACACAAGATGCCGCAGATTCTTTAGCAAACACCATTATTGGAGAAATCAAACAAATTGCAGGTTTATAGTTTTTTAAGCTGTCGTATATAATCTCTTAGTTAATAACACAAACACTTATGCAAAATATAGATGTAGCTACCCTTGTAATTATTGCCTCTACTGTAATTGTTACTTTAATTGGTTTTAAAGACAGATCTTTTTTCGAGAAATATAAATTTAATATTGCTGGAATAAAAAAAGGGGAGAAGGTTAGACTATTTTCTTCAGGGTTTTTACATGCAGATGTCAATCATTTGCTGTTTAACATGCTGACACTCTATTTCTTTGCCCCTGTTGTTGTGTCCTATTTGAGCACAACGCTTTTTGTTTGTATTTATGTAGCTGCCTTACTAGCTGGAAGTTGGTTGTCTTTTATATTTCATAAACAGGAGCCTTATTACAGTGCCATTGGTGCAAGTGGAGCGGTTACTGGGGTTTTGTATGCTGCCATATTGTTAAATCCCACCATGAGCTTGTATTTGTTTTTTGTTCCTATACCAATTCCTGCCTGGCTCTTTGGCGTTGGGTATTTGCTGTATTCTATCTACGGGATGTTAAACAAGAGAGATAATATAGGCCATGACGCTCATTTTGGAGGTGCAATAGCAGGATATGTTTTAACACTCTTATTTGCTCCTTATATACTCTTTGATAGTCTTTGGATAGTTTGTTTATTGGCCTTACCTATTGGCCTTTTACTATTTTTGAAAAAAAACAATAAAATATAGTCTTAGTTTTATTGTTTAGAAAAACTGTAGGTGTAGCCAACTGTTATTTCTGTAAAATCTGCCTGGCCTAGATTTGAGTTTAAGTGCACCGCCGTGTATGCGTTATGCTTTGGTTTTTTGTGGGTACTTATCAGGTAATATTTAATTCCTAATCTTGTATTGATAGATTTTTTTAGATTGTATTTAGCGTTAAACTCACCAAGGACCCAACCTTCTGGTATTTCTCTTGGTGTATTCACCCAGCCTTCATTGATACGCCAATCTATTTGATACGCTTCTTTATATAGATTGTACCCAACACTAAAATCTAAACCAAAATGGTCTAGTAAAATTTCGGTATTAAGATATAAAGAGAGGTTTGTTGCGTTTTTAAAAGGGTTTTGTTTCAAGTATTCAAACTCTCTAGAGTCTTGCACTAAAGATTCATTGTTATTTATATAGTCATAGTAATGTTGGTAGAATCTATAATGTGCACCAACTCCTAGTTTAAAAACATTGTTAAATACATATCCATACTCTCCAGAGATGGTATACACTGCTTTTGTATTATTAAAAGCTTCTGCCAGTACATTCCAGCCGTGTCCAGCCCTTAGCTCTAAATAGGCGTACCTGCTGTTTTGGTATAGTGGTTTGTCTAGGGTTTGTTGTTTGTTTTTGTTGAAGGGATTGTTTATTGCCCCAGAGATTGACCCTACAATAACGTTATACCCTCTATTATCTAGTTTTGTGTGCCCGTTTGAGTGATGTGATAGTCCAATACCAAGGTTCCAATCTACGTTTTTTGTTGTCAGTAACTCGTACTTTAACAAAAATCTAAAGGCCCATGTAATATCTGTAGAAACAGCTCTATTATTTGGGTTTGTTATGGGGTCATATTTTTTTGTAAAATAGGATGCTCCAAGACCTGTTAGGATTTTAAACCTTTTAGATTTAAAAGCGTTAAACTCTACGTTAGGAATCAGGCTTATGGCAATGCCTAGACTATCAAGTTGTCCAAAATCTGTGAGTCCAAGACTTACACCTGTATGAAGTCCTTTCAATCTCTGTGCCCACTCTCTTGGTGTTTTTTCATGGTTTTTTGAAATATTAAATAACAGTTGTTTATGCAGTTTGGTTTCTGGAAAACCAAAGTTTGACGGCAGTGTTTTACCTACTAAAATCTCTGGAGTAAAAACAATAGCGCTATTATCTCCAGAGATTTCTTGTTGTGCGTTCAAGAACATGGAAAACAGCAGGAAAAATAAGTACGTGAGTTTTTTCATTTCAGGCCGTAATTAAAACAAAATTATTTATAGAAATTTTAAGTTACAATAGAATACTACTACACTTAAATACCGCTTCTATTCAATGAGTACGAGCGTCTATTCAAAATAACTAAAAGAGTCTCCGTCTTTAATTTTTAGTAAAGACTCATATATTAATTTAATGACATTCTCTACATCATCTCTATGGACCATCTCTACAGTGGTATGCATATAGCGCAAGGGTAATGATATAAGGGCAGAGGCAACACCGCTACCGCTATAGGCAAAGGCATCTGTATCTGTACCCGTAGCTCTGGATAATGCTGCACGCTGAAAAGGAATTTTATTAGCCTGTGCAGTATCTGTTATAAGATCACGCAATTTTTGTTGCACAGCTGGAGCGTACGCGATAACTGGACCTTTACCAATTTCTGCGTCTCCTTGGGTTTTCATTTCAATCATTGGTGTGGTCGTGTCATGGGTTACATCCGTAACAATAGCCACATTAGGTTTGATGCGCTCTGCAATCATTTGGGCTCCTCTGAGTCCAATCTCTTCTTGCACACTATTTGTTATATACAGGCCAAAGGGCAGTGTTTTTTTGTTTTCTTTTAAAAGCCTGGCTACCTCTGCAATCATAAAACCTCCCATGCGGTTGTCTAATGCTCTACATACAAACTTGTCTTTGTTGAGAATAAAAAATGCGTCAGGATAGGTTATTACACATCCTACATGTACGCCCATTTTCTCTACTTCTTTTTTGTCTTTGGCTCCTATATCAATAAAAATATTATCAAGCTTTGGCGTCTCTTCTTTGCCTTTGTTGCGTGTGTGTATTGCTGGCCAACCAAATACTCCTTTTACAATTCCGTTTTTGGTATGGATGTTTACAATTTTAGAAGGTGCAATTTGGTGATCACTCCCTCCATTGCGTATTACATATAATAAACCTGCATCGCTAATGTAGTTTACATACCATGAAATTTCATCTGCATGACCCTCAATAACAACTTTGTATTTTGCCTTTGGATTAATAACAGCTACAGCCGTACCGTAAGTGTCTGTTATAAACTCATCTGCATATGGCTTTAAATAGTCCATCCATATTTTTTGACCATCCCACTCATAACCTGTTGGTGCAGCATTGTTTAGGTACTTTTCTAGAAAGGTTAACGATTTTTTATTTAATATAGATGTTGCCATGAAGTCTGTTTTTTAAATTTGAATCTCAAAATTAGAGAATTAATAGCGAAGTCTACACGTTCAATTTATTATTTTTGGAATGGTTTTAGTAGTTTGCTTAAATACAATCAATTTTTATAAATGAATTTGACTCATTTTACATATTTCTATATCTTTTTGATCAGTGTAATCTGTGGGGCGCAAATTCCTAAAGAATACAAGACCCAGCAAAAAGACTCGATAGCAACCTACTATTATATTGTACAAGGAGACACCATCCCTAGAGAATATATAGATTTAGAGGAGGTGGTGCTGTTAAACAAGTTGTCGTTTAACAATAAAGTAGATAGGCGCAGATACCTTATACTAAGGCGAAAAACAAGAAAGGTATATCCTTACGCAAAACTAGCCTCAGAAAGACTTCTTACCATGACCAAAAGGCTACAGACAATTAAGAAAAAGCGACAAGCCTCCAAGTATACCAAACGGATTCAAAAATATATTGAGCAGGAATTTTCAGAAAAACTTAAAAAACTCACTAGAACAGAGGGGCAGATACTTGTAAAGTTAATCCATAGGCAAACAGGTACAACGGCCTATGATTTGGTCAAAGAGTTACGCACCTCTTGGCGTGCCTTTTGGTATAATACAACGGCAAGTTTTTTTGACATCTCTTTAAAACAAAAGTACACTCCTTTTTCTGTAGAAGAAGATTACCTTATAGAGGATATACTAGAGCGTTCTTTCCAAGAAGAAATTTTAGAAAGACAAGCTCCATTTTTTAAGATAGATTTTCTAGAACTCTCCTCTCATTGGGATGCAAAAGCACCTAAGTAAATATTCTAGAAATAGTACATTATATACTTTACTTACAGGCAGTCTTTTACCCATACGATGGTTTGATTATTTTGATGAGAAATCCTGTGGTTCTGCATTAATAATGACTATTTAACTTTTTAATTGCGCTATCTTTTGTATTCTAAGATAGTTTTAGGGCTACGATATCCAGTTTTTTTTTAAATAAAAACAAGGTGTAACTAAAACAGTAACAAGGGCTTGTGTTTTATCTTTATTTATTTTCATTTTTTGTTTGTTTTTTCTTTGGCAGATGTATTTAAAACATAGTATATTTGCAGCCGCTTACAAAACGTAGTTTAGGCTATAATTACAAAGCAAAAAAGTTCTTTAAAATTTTTATTTATTTTCTTAAAAAAAAGGTTGTGTAGTCTTAAAAACAGTTTTAGATTTGCAGCCGCTAATAAAGCTAATAAATACCTGATGATTTGGTAATAAAAGTTCAACGGTTCGATTCCGTTACATCAACAAAAAATTTCTGAAATTAATTTTGAAGAGATTATAGGTCAAAGTTTACTTTGATAAGTTCATTGAGATATTGAAATTGACAGCGTATGAATTTGATTGGAAACGATCATTTTCTTACAAAGAAACTAAACTAAGTTAAAAAATACCTGAGAAATTTTTTTGAGAGGGCTTTTGGTTGTATTA